>ERZ773263.1947-NODE-1947-length-11734-cov-18.464338_pt1 | contig 11734 bp, 13 predicted proteins | sample MGYA00511076_ERZ773263 | MGnify/ENA primary metagenome ERZ773263 (study PRJEB29015, sample SAMEA2738155) | human oral metagenome | biome: human oral; feature: human-associated habitat; material: saliva | place: China | collected 2195 ... | reverse complement strand
TCTGACATATTTACCTCCTGTGTTATAATACTACTTACCTATAATTATACTACTTAACACCATTTTTTAAAAGTATTATTTAGTTTTTTAATGTAAAAATAGACAACTAACTTAGAATCAATTTCATCTGTTAGTTGCCTATAATTTTTATATTTTATCTTACAAAACTCACGTGTACGTGATCATAGTGGTTAGTAGTTACACCACCACGATCCGGCATTTAATTCCACGTGTTCGCTGGACCATAAACATTATATTGTGTCATATAGAATCTTTGTTTCCAGATAACATAGTATACGCCAAGTTCTTTCATATTTTTAGTTATATATTCGGCAAGTTCATCACCTTTAGCTGACCCAACTGGTACCATGAAATCTACAGACATTCCAGTATTGTGTCCATGACCTGTCCCATCATCATCTCCAGCTCTGAACATTGAAAAGCTTGTGATTCCAAACTTTTTAGCTAGTGCTACTTTCATTTTCTTAGTATGATCTGTTAAACCATTCATCGCTGGATCTGCTAGCTCTGCAGCTGTTACTTCTGGTAATCCATTTTTTCTGCCCCTTGTTTTGCTTTCGTTTCTGCCCCTTGTTTTGCTTTGGTTTCGGCTTCTTTTAATCTTTCTTTTGTAGACATTTCTTTTTTATCTATAAGTTGATCAAGTGTTGGATTAGTAATATTCATTTTAGTTATCTGCATTATTGGTTGTGCATTATCCTCAACTTCTACATCATAGCGTACTATTATATTAAATGTATGATTGCCTACATTAACAACATTTTTTACAGTTTCTTTTATGATACCTGTATGTAGTAATTTTTTAGTTGGCACATCTGCATTAATATCAATTTCATATTTTACGACTTCTCCAGCTTTGATATTATCTTTTTTAAACAAGTAGTCTTTTTTGTTTTCTGTAGTTATTCTTGCTACTACATTTTTTACATCTCTATCACTTGTAAGTTGAACATAATAACGTCCATTTTTCTCTACAATATTAGATTTTACACTTTTTACATTTATATTCGAAGCAATATTATTGATCTCATTAGCAACTGTGACTGTTCTTGATGCACCAATTAATAACTTCAATCCAGTAAATATTCTTCCTGTTATTTTTCTCTTCCTCATTGATTTTCTTCTATAACTTTATTATTTGTCTATTATACATAAATCACATATCTAATTCAACATAATTTCTGATTTGTAATATTGACTGCTTCTATATTACATAAAGGTCACAGAGGATTTCATAACTTACCAAAGCGATAAAGATACTTTAATTTGTGTTAGTTTATTTACTAAATAAATTAGTTCACCAACTATATTCAATAAAAAATAATAAACTTGTAACAAAAAACAGCTAACTAAGATTACTTAATTAGCTGTTTTATTCTATTATTTTACTGGATTTCCATTTAAATAAACTGTAGTAGTACCGTCCAAGTATTTCCCTGCTTTAGCCACTGTTCCATTAAAAGTACCACTAGTATTTTGATGTTGTACTAAGTACACTTTACCATTACTTATAGTTACTCCTACTCCTACATCTTTAGCAGTTGCATCTAATAATGTATTTCTATGACCATATTTGTAAGCTGAAACATTCCCAATTTCTTTAAATAAAATATCAAATAAATGTTGAGCAATTTGGTCAGGCGTTCCATAATTTCCTGATATAGCAACATTCGCTAGAATTGAACCATTATAGCCAGCTGCTCTTGCCGCATCTTTTTCATATTGAATCGATCCATTTGGTCCGTGGATATTACCGTCTATAACGCTTGTTGAAACATCTTTACTTCTTTTTAGTGAAGAAACATTTAACGCTGCATTAGGCGTTAAAGCTGGTAATCCATTAATACTTCTTAATTGTGCAACTTTTGCTAAAAATGCTTGTTTTATTTGTTCTTCTCTAGTAGCTGCTACAGATGCAACTGGTGTTTCTGATTTTTTCGAATCATCTTTTGCTACGTTCTTAGGATCTTCTGTTTTTGGTGCATTTGTCATCACCGTTTTTACCGGAGTTACTGGTGTAGTCCCTAAATTCATCGGGCTAGTAGATGGTTTTGTACCTTCAGGTGTACTAGGTGCTGTTGATGGGGCTAGATTTCCTGTGTTTGGTTTAGGTGTTTCAGCTGGTTTTGTTGTATTCTCTACAGGAACTGCTGGAGCTTTAGTTTCTACTGTAGGGGTTGTTTTCTTAATTAAGTCAGCTATACTTGGCACATCTGTTGGTTTTTCATTTTTTTCTACTTTTGTCTTGTTTTTAAGTTCCTCTTGAATCTTATTTTTTTGATCGTTGTTAGCTTTTTGTTGAGCTTTTACCTCATCAGTTGCAATTTCGTAAGTTACTGAAATCTTAAATGTGTGTCCTGCTAACTCATTCACAGTGTTAAATGATTCTTTTTTAACACCTGTGTGAGGTAATTTTCTAGTAGGAACTTGTGCATTTAAATCTAATTCTACTACGACCTCTTCTCCTGCTTTAATGATATCTCTTTTAATTAAGAATTCAGCTTTAGTTTCAGTTGTGATACGAGCTACTACATTAGCCACTTCTTTATCTGCTACTAACTTAGCGTAGAAGTGCCCTTCTTTTTCATAAACACTAGCTTTTACATTTTTCACATTTACATCTACAGCTGCAGGTTGAACATCAACGGCCTTAGTTGGAAGTGCAGTTACTCCTGATAATAGCACTAGACCTGTTAATACTTTACCAGTTAATTTTAATCCCTGTTTTTTCATTTAGTATCTTTCTCCTTATTTTAATAAATCTTTTAATAAATATTTCTCCTATATTATAGTTCATCTCCTTACTTATAATCAATAGCTTTTCTATATTTGTAATACAAAATACATTTTGTAACAATTTAGAAATATTAGAGGATCTTCAATTACTTTATTTTTATTATTTACTTAAAATGATTACTTTAAACTAAAAATACGTTAAACTTTCAATATTCTTATTAAATCAACTTTTTCTAATCTCGAACCTTAAATATATTTTAAAACTAAATTTAAAGTATATTTAAGGTTCAAATATTATAATTATAACATAACTAGTAAATAGTTATAAACTTCATAAACTTTCCTTTTCTATAAGAGACCGAGACAAATGTGCTCGGTTTTTTTATTAAACTTAAGAAGATGAGCAGATATATTTCCTATCTATACCTGCTCATCTTTTATTTTTTATAAATATCTTCTTCTACTATCGGGCTTTGTTTTATCGTTAAACCATTTTCATCTATTACTACTATGTTTAACTTTCCTCCATACACACAACCACCATCTATATTAATTCTATTATCTTTTTCTTCATAAAATGGTTCTTGTTTTATCGGACTATGTCCATGAAATACTTTTTTATGATATTTAGCTGTGCTACTCAAAAATGGTTCTCTTATCCAAATCATATCTCTATGAGTTTGGTTCCAAAAATTCTTCGTAAAATCTACACCAGCATGAATAAAATAGTAATCTGAACTTTCATATCTAGTTGGTAAGTTTTTTATCCATTTTCTTAAATACTTATATTCATCAGCAAATTTTTTAAAATAAATACCTCTAGTTTCTACTGTAGCTTCTGGATAAAATGATTGCAATGTCGTTAAGCCGCTATTTCTAAAGTAATGATCCTGCCTTACTGACAAGCCCTCTCCGTATGTCGCTTCTTTTATTGCTAGATTAAACATATCTTCATGATTTCCTAATAGAACTACATGATGAGGAAATTCTTGTTGCAAGTTATAGAAAAATTCCCACACTAACTTTGTATTTTTTCCTCTATCACACATATCACCTAGACAAATCAACTTATCGCTCTTTCTATTAAATTTAACCTCATCTAATAATTTTTTCATCGTATAAAAACTTCCATGAATATCTGAAATTACTATTGTTCTCATAAAAAACACCTACTTTATCTATTTCTTAATTTTTATAATAAATGAAAAAAACTATCTTGTAAAGAGAGTGATTTGAAATCGTAATTTTAGGGAAACAAGATTTTGTCGAGTCACTCCCGCTTTCTTCTATTCAATATTTTCTCTAATATCTTTTTGATACCAAACTACATCATACCAATGATTAAACTTATAGCCTACTTTCTCAAAGTGAGCTACTTTTCTAAATCCTCTTTTTTCATGGAAAGAAATACTTCCTTCGTCTGGATAGGCGATACATGATGTCAATCTACATATTCCTCTGTCATAAAGTTGTTTTTCAAGTTCAGAATACAACTTCTCTCCTACACCTTTACCACGAGCTTTTTCATCTAGATAGATTGTAATCTCAGCTGTCCATTTGTACGCATCTTTTGGATAAAACTCACTAGCATAGGCGTACCCTAATATATCATTATCCTCTTGTGCAACTAAGAATGGATAACTTTGAATAGTTTTAGAGATTTTCTCTTCAAACTCATGTACGCTCGGCACAGTATAATCAAAAGTGATTGCCGTATGTTCTACATAAGGTCTATAAATATTCACTAATTTCTCAGCATCTTCTAATTCAACCGTTCTAATATTTATCATGATTTTCTCCTTAAATACTTTCTCTTACGAAATCAATAATCGCTTTAGTAGCTTCTTCTTGTTGAGTTCCTCTAAATCCATGCCCAGCCCCTGGAATTTCTTTCAATTTAGCATCTTTAAAAGTTTCTATAGCTCGACGTGAATAACTTATCGGTGCAACATTATCGCTTGTTCCGTGAACAATAAGAACTTTCCCATCATAATTCTTCATATCATTATAAACATCATAGTCTAATGATTTCTCAAAATAAGCTTTTCCTACTTCAGTTCCTCTGTGATTATAAACTTCTGGAATATCTGATACTGATTTGAATAATTCTCGTGCATCATCAAACAATACAAACGCTGGGAATACTAATATTAATCCTTTTATCTCTTCCTTAAGTTTAGCACCTTCAATAGTAGACACAACTCCACCTTGACTCTGACCTAATAAGAAAATGTTATTTTTATCTACAAAGTTTTGATTTTTTAGTGTATTTACTACTACGTCAAGATCATCAACTTCTGTAAATACAGACATTTTTATAGTATCATTTCCACTTCGACTATTCTTATTTCCACCCATAAAATCAAATGAGTAAACTATATATCCTTCTTTCGCTAAACTTTGAGCGTAATAATCTTGTCGTTAAGCATTACCTCCAAAACCGTGAGAAGCAATTATTGGCGATAGTTTTTGTTCCTTATAATTTTTTGGTACCGTTATGTATCCGTATATTTTCTTCCCCTGACCTTCAGCGTAAAGTTCTTCTTTAACAATATTGCGTGTATCAATATTTGAAGTGTTTATCGAAGAGTTCTCCACAAGATTATTTCCTCTTTCTTGAGGTATTTCTTTATGTGAAAATTGTGATTTTACTCCAAAAGCTACTGCTACTATAGCAACTAATGCCACTATTCCTATTATTATTTTTTTAATATTCATTTATCCTTCTTTCTTTATTTATGTCCATCTAAAACTTCTTTTAATTCGTGTCTAAAAGAACGTCTTCTCTTATATTTATCATCAAGATAATCTACCAAAGCAATACCTTCTTCTAAACCAAAAAGATTTTTATATTTAACAATATATTTACAAATATTCCTATAATGACTCCTGTCTGCTACTGGTTCTGACTTCTCAAATATATAATTCATATACATATTTTTAGCTTCTTCTAAATACACATCTTTTATAATACTAGCATAGTTCGAAATTTCATTAGGATATTCTCGTAGATAATTTAGCATCTCTTCTGTATCACACTCTCTAACAATTATCCCACACCATAGTTCTTTTTTCTTCTTAGATTTTTTTAGTAATTTTTGATAATATTTATCAAAATCATCTTTATGAATGTTCTTTAATTCATCATAATAAGAAAATTCACCCAATAATACTAATCTTTCTAGGATTTTCATTTGTTCTGTAATATTAGCTAATTTCTTGAAAATTTGAAGCCTGTATTCTAACCATTTTTTTCTATGTTTACCACTTTCTGACCATGGTTTTGTTGCTTCTAAAATTTTCTCGATATTATTATTTCTTTCTAGTTTACTAATATAAATATCTCTAATACTCTCATATCTTAAAAGTGTTTTTAAAGATTGCGCCAATCCTTTTTCATCATTAGTTTTTTTATAAATTTTATATATTAACTCTGCTGTTCTATTGTTTGTACTCTCATCATAATACACTCCGCTTATAAAATTTAATTTTGACAAAAGTACTTGCTTAGCTCCAGGCAAATCACAAAACTGAATCAACATTTCTATATCTACCGTTATTTCATATCTATCACTAACTTTTACATTTAATTTATTAATTCTATTAAATATCTCCTGTCTAGAGGTAATAGGTAAATTCTCTGCACTCGCTAACTTTTCTCTAAAATAATCTATAACTATTTCCCAAACCTCACGATAAGAAGTAGTTTCAGTCATTTTATTTAACTTATCTATCCCTTCTAAAATCTTCATTGACAATTTTAGACATTCAAAATCATTTAATAATCCATCTACATCACTTAAAATTTCTGGAATTTTATTTTCTAATTCTTCTGTGTCTACATAGTCATCATCATATTCTTCCCAATAGTTACGACCATAACTATATCCATTTTCATAGTCTTCTAGTGCTTGTTCCTCTAGTTCTTCATATTCTAAAAATAACTCATCTATTTTTTCGTTATATTTTGTTAAAATTTCTCTTTCATCTAATTGTAATGCCTCTTTACGCTCGATTTCTTTTAAAAATCTGTCCCTAATTACACCGTTCTTCTCAACAATTTCTAATAAAATACCTAACAACTTCTCTTTAGAATAGGTTTCTAACAACTCCCTTATATTTTTTATATGTTCCTCTTTGTTTTTCTCAATATTTTCTAAATTTTCTTTGTAATTTTCTACCAAACTCTTAGTCTCTTGTTCAAAAACTACATCACGATAAATCTTTTCGGCTAAGTACTCTACTGTCTCCCTTATCTTATAATATGCTGCAACTTCATGCTTACAGGTAAAGGTAAAATCATACGGACAATTACAACGAGAATTTTTTATATTATTATCCTCATCTATCTGCACGATTACTTGATAATTTTCTGTCCCACTTACGTCAAAAATAAATTCATCAACATTCCGGCTACAACACTTAATCTTATCATCTTTGTAATACAGATATCCTCTATCTAATATTACTTGTGATACAGTTCTTTCAAAATCGCCTATATTCATTCTCTTTTACTCCTTTCTATTAAAATCTTCAAATTATATTTTACTCCTCATAAAACTATAAGTATCCTTTTGTAATAACTTTATAATTACACTAGATCATCTTTCTTGATTTTATCTAATAAAGCCGTACATCCTTTAGTTACATCATTGAAGGTTGTTTTGAAATCTCCTGTGTACCACGGGTCATCGATAATTCTATCTTCTCCTGCGTATTCTAATAATTTTTTAACCTCACCAGTTTCTCTACCTGCGATAAATTTTTTAATGTTTTCTATATTACTATCATCCATTCCTATGATATAGTCTGCTTGTAAGTCACTATCATTAAGGATACGAGAATACATTCCCTCTACTCCGATACCAACTTTAGCAAGTTCTTTTCTAGTTCCACTGTGAACTGGATTACCGTGTTCCCAACTACTTGTTGCAGCTGAATCAATTAGTATTTTTTCACTTAAACCTTCTTTTTCAACCATATCTCTAAATATCGCTTCTGCCATAGGTGAACGACAAATATTTCCTAAACAAACGAATAACACTTTTACCATTTTTTCAATACCTCACTTATATTTATTATCTATCTTATTATAACACAAAGAGATTAATTCAACATAATAAAGACATAAGCGCTAAACTCCCCTACTATTTTATTTTTATATTTTAAATGATATAATTAAATTAAACTTAACAACCAATAAGGAGATTAGTATGACAAAAAACTTAGTATGCTATAAACGATTACCACTTTGGACAGCCGAAACGCTTCCTAAACCATTTAGGCAAAAACACAATACTAGAAAAGATGTTTGGGCAAAATTAACTATTCTTAAAGGACAACTACAATTCACAGAATTAACTGAAGATAATGAAGTAATAGCTGAACATATTTTCACTTCTGAGAGTAATATTCCATTCGTGGAACCACAAGCATGGCACCGTGTTGCACCATTATCTGATGATTTAGAATGTTTCTTAGAATTTTATTGCGAACCAAAAAATTATTTCAAGAACAAATACGATATTAATCCTGCTCATTCTGAAGTAGTAGAAGCCCTGGAGACTATTAAACCTTGTAAAACATTGGACTTAGGATCTGGACAAGGACGCAACTCTTTATTTCTTTCTAAACTTGGTTTTGAAGTGACTGCCGTAGACAACAATATTCCTGCTCTAGAATTTTTAATGGAGACATCTAAAATTGAAAATTTAGATATTAAAATAGGAAGCTATGATATAAATACAGCAGCTCTTAGAAATACCTATGACTTTATTCTTTCAACAGTAGTCTTAATGTTTATCGAAGAAGAATCTATTCCTAAAGTTATTAAAAATATACAAGACCAAACTAATATCGGCGGATATAATCTAATTGTAGCCGCAATGTCTACTGATGATGCGCCTTACCCTCTACCTTTCCCTTTTACTTTTAAAGAAAATGAACTTAAAGAATATTATAAAGACTGGGAATTTATTAAATATAATGAAGATTTTGGACAACTTCATAAAACTGATGCTAGTGGGAATAGGTTTAAACTACGTTTTGCTACTATGCTAGCAAAAAAAATTAAATAATTTTTTTATAAGCTACTTTTTTGACACCGTTATCAACTCGTGTTATAATTTTAACAAATCATTAAAACATTTGGGGTGCTTTTAAGCTGAGAATATACCCATAGAACCTGATGTTGTTAGTACAGCCGGAGGAAAATGTTTATTTTTTATCAAGTCTATTTTAAAGTATATATATAATTTAAAAGTACCTCTTGTTGTTTTAATGAATACAAATAACAGGAGGTTTTTCTTATGAAAAAATGGTCTACAAAGGACATTATTATTTTAGCTTTAATAGGTTTCTTATTCGGAGGGATATTCCTTGCCGCTGGTTGGGTTTATGCTGTTTTAGAAACAGCGCTTACTCCATTAGGATATGAACCTTTCGCAAATTCAATTTTATTTGGGTTATGGGTTATGGCCGCACCCGTTGCTGCAGTATTAATCAAAAAACCTGGTAGTGCTACGCTAGGAGAAGTTTTAGGGGCATTGGCAGAAATGTTATATGGTTCATTCTTTGGAGCTGCTGTTCTAGTTTCAGGTTTGGTCCAAGGATTAGGATCTGAGGTTGGATTTTTAGTTACTAAATACAAACGTTATGATTCAAAATCACTATTTCTTTCTGCAATAGGTATTACTGTCTTCAGCTTTGTATATGAATATTTCAAACTTGGTTATGAAGCATATTCTACAGGTATGATTATAGCGTTGTTTGCTGTTCGTTTTATTTCTGTAGTAGTTTTCGGAGTTATCTGCGTTAAATTAATCTTGAATATCGTAAATAAAGTACAAAATAGTGGTAACAAATAATGAATATCATAGAAATCGATAATTTTTCTTTGAAAATTAAAGATGAAGTCTTATTTGATAACGTTAGTTTAAAAATAAAAGAACATAGTTGGTTAGTTTTAACTGGAAATATTGGTAGTGGTAAGTCTACCCTACTTCGTACTATTTGTAAATTAAATAAAGAATATTACGAGGGAGTAATTACTTATAAAGGGAAAAATATTGTTGATATTCCTATGCAAGAACACGTTAAAAATATCGGGTATGTCATGCAGCATGCTATTAATCAATTTGTCATGCCTACTTTGGAAGAAGAAATAATATTTGCATTAGAAAATTTATGTCTAGACTCAAAGATTATTAACGAAAAACTAGACTATGCCTTATCAATTACAAATACTCATGAAATTTCTACTAAACATATTCATACATTGTCTGGAGGAGAACGCCAGCGAGCTGCTTTTGCAGTAGCATTAGCTATGGGAAGTGAAGTATTAATTTTAGATGAGCCTTTTGCTAATGTCGATAAGAAAACTCGTAATTCTCTATTGGCTCTTCTGAAAGGCTTAAATAACCATGGTGTGACTATAATCGTATGCGACCATGAGCATCATCTGTACTTGAACTATGCAGACACCTTTACTTATCTTTCTGATGGGAATTTAGAATTAGTAATAGATCCAACTTCTAAAAATCCTAACGTGAAATTATGTAACAACACTCAATCTGAACAAATCTTAAGATTAGAAAATATTTCTATTCAACAAGGAAAAAAAGAATTATTAAATGTCGATGATTTTCATATATTTAAAGGTATTACGACTTTAACGGGAGATAATGGAACAGGAAAAACAACATTATTACATGCTATTTCACAATTAAAAAAATACGATGGAAAGATATACTTTAATGAAGAAAAGGTAAAAAAATCAAGGAAATTATATAAGAAAATAAGTACTTGTTTGCAAGATGCATTTCAACAGTTTATTAGCTTGATGCCTCGTGAAGAGATTTCAATGCAAAAAGATATTTGGGAGCATGCTCCATTATGGCAAGAGAGACTTTTGAAAGAATTTGATTTAGAAAAAGAGCTTGATAAAAGCCTCTATTATTATAGTGGAGGTCAACGAAAACTTATTCAACTTATGTGTTTATTAAGCCAAAAAACTGAGCTATTGCTTCTTGATGAACCCTTTACTCATCTTGATGAAAGAGCATGCTCATTTATAATGGAGTGGATTGAAGAAAATAAAAGACTTGCTGGACAATCATTTATTATTGTCAGTCATAGATTAGAGCCACTAAATAATAGGAGCGATTATCATATTGAAATTTCAAATAATACGCTACATTATATAAAGGAGGATTGTTATGAAAAAGAAAATAATTAGTCCTACTCTTACTCTTATTATAATGTTACTAACTATCTGGATTTCTTTTAGTAAACTACTATTACCAAATATTATTATAATCGCTACAACAATATTTTTACTCTTTTTATCTAAATATTGGAATAAACTACTAATTTTTATTTTTCTACCTCTCCTACCCGCTATAGGTTCTGCTTGGGCTATCATTGTTCATAGTTCTAATTATAAATATGCTCTTTTAATTTTCACTAGGACATATAGCTTTGCAGCCTTAGGGTTAATCTTGGCAACATATATTTCACTTGTAGAATTACTAAAATATTTCGAACAACATGGACTTTCTTCAAATATCGTCTACGGACTCTTAGTAGTAATTCAAGCATTGCCAAGAATACAATATGAAACTCAAATGATTACAAAATCTAGTCGTCTTCGTGGTATATTTTTACCGTTTTGGTCACCTTATTACTATGCTAAGGCCATATTTATCGCATTAACTTGGCAACCTCAAATATCCGAGGCAATGACAATCCATGCTTATGAAGACTTCAAAGCTCGAACACATTATAATAAATACACTATCGATAAAATCAAAAGTTTCTTTATTATAGTGCTTTTCTCAATACTATTAATACTTTTATTAATCATAAATAAATAAAAAAGATGCCATCATGGATAAAACCCATGATGGCATTACTATGTTCAAAAAATAAAAAAACTGGCGGGAATGTGTGGGAATCGAACCCACCCAAGAGGCTCTTA
>ERZ773263.1941-NODE-1941-length-11769-cov-12.411815_pt1 | contig 11769 bp, 9 predicted proteins | sample MGYA00511076_ERZ773263 | MGnify/ENA primary metagenome ERZ773263 (study PRJEB29015, sample SAMEA2738155) | human oral metagenome | biome: human oral; feature: human-associated habitat; material: saliva | place: China | collected 2195 ... | reverse complement strand
CATTTTTATCGTGGTAGGAACTGAAGAAATCGGGAAGAATCTCAAGCTCTGCCGCGGGGTTAGCGAAGAGGACATCATCAACAATAAAGTTGCGCTCGATATCGATATCGGCATCGATCTTATGGGTGATTTGGAAGGTCAAAAGACTCAATCCGACAGCTCGATCAAAGGTTCCCGCAGCCAGCCATTCGACGCGACGACCACCCGGAAGAACCCATCCATCGGGAGTACGCCAAAAACGTACGTGATGGCGTTCTGAAGGACGACCGGGAACGTCTTTTTGGTAGGCAAAGTCCTGCTTACGCCCAAAGAGCACGAGGTTTGAAACCGGCGCAGCATCGTAGCTTTTACGACTAACGAAGGCCCGTATCACTCGAAAAACTGTCTGGGGAGTAATCGGGTCAGCACGTACCCATCCGGCTGCAGTCATGGCAGCGTGAATATCGATCTCGCTACCAACAAGAGCAAGGTTCACTGGGTCACCGAGGAGACCATCAGCAGTCCTTGTTCGACCAATAAAATAGTCGGGAACATACAGCCACGTGAGCAACTGATGGATTCTGGGAAGTGCAAGGTAGGCGGTAACAGCCCAGCAGATCAGGAACCAGGCGATAGCGGTAGGTTTGAGTTTTATTGAACCGGCCAAAAAAACGTAGGCAAGCCACAGTGTTGCCACGCCAGAGAAGATAAAGAACAAGGCATCAACAACATCATCGAAACCCCAGTCGCGATCCTGCGCAAAGGAGAGTTTGTCCGATGCGCGCTGGTATACAGGGGGCTTCTGCGGACGCGGGCGTGAATGAGCGGAGGCGTTTTCGCCTTCATCGCTCGACTCAGTGGCCGGTACGCGGTTCTCGCTCATGTCCCCTCCTCACGCGTGTATGTATAACCACAAGCCTAGTCTGAGAAAACTCATCCTTCCGCTTTTCTGAGGGTCTGTATTCTCATCGTGCGCACCTCGACAGCACGGGTTTTTCGCGCTGACGACATCGCTATGAGACCTCACGAGAAGAGATTGAGGGCGCCCGGAAAGAGACTCAACAGGCGCCCTCTTGGAGACGCAGAATGTCAGGGGGTGTTTCTCGTCTCCGTTCCTCACGTTAGCGCCGACAAGAAACCATTCGAAGGTTTTTACTTCTGTGTTTTTCTGGAAATTTTCCCTTGAATAAGAAGGCTTTGAACAGAAGTGACAACCTTGTCTACCGCAATAAAACAGGGTGGCGCATTTTACGCAAACCTAAAGTGTCAACACGAGAGGCACACAAATTAAACACCCTCCAGCCTTGAAAAGGACTTTAGTCCCATTTTTGGCTGGAGGGTAGTTTAATTCAGCAAACTCTGCGCTCAGGCGTGCGAACGAATGTAGTCCGCAAATGCCTCAATAGCTGACTTCACAAATCCCTGAGTTGCCGCATCAATAAAGCGGCCATCTTCGCCGATATCCTCATGCGACATCTTCATGTAGACCTCAGGCTGTGTCATCAATAAGGGATTGAAGAACTCAAGCGTCTGACGGGTTGAGATCTGCCCAAGAGCAGCACCGACCGCTCCCAAAGATGCACCCACGACATAAACCGGCTTACCACCGATAGGGTTGGATCCCCACGGACGACCAAACCAGTCGATAGCATTCTTCAGACCACCGGGAATCGAACGGTCATACTCGGGGGTTGCAATCAGAACGGCATCCGCGTCTTCAAGGATCTTCTTGAAATCAGTAGCAACCTGTGGATAGTTCGCATCGTAATCAGGGCTGTACAGCGGCAGCTTCGAGAAATCAGCCTCAACAAACTCCAGATCAGATGAGGCATCGGCAATCATCGCACCCGCCAACTTGCGGTTAATGGAGTTCGAGGACAGCGAACCAATGATGTAAGCGACCTTGTAAGTCATGGGATAAGCCTTTCTTTCAGGAGCCGCTTTCGCGCAGCACTGCAGGCAAAACGCCACCCAGATTCCGGTTTATTCTGACCTAAGACCTAGATCACAGAAGATTTACCAGGCGCCAGTACCACCGGTTCCGCGTTTGCGATCTTTGTTCTGACGCTCCTGGCGATCGGTTTGTTCCTGACGCTTTTGCATCTCTTCACGCTTCGCGCGTTGCTCTTTGGTCTCGCCCTGATAAGGATCCTTGGACTTGTCTTGGTTTTGTTTGTCCTTGTCTTGGTTCTGCTTATCTTTGTCCTGGTTTTGCTTGTCCTTGTCTTGGTTCTGCTTATCTTTGTCCTGGTTTTGCTTGTCCTTATCCTGATTCTGCTTGTCTTTATCTTTGTCCTGATTTTCCTGATTCTTAGCCTGCTGCTGCTTTTGCTGAGCACGATCATGAGCCTTGTCAGCATCGGCGCCGCCACCGCCGCCCTGCTGATTCTGGTTCTGCTGATTCTGTGTCGAGGCAGCGGATTGACAGGGGGCCACAACCTCGCCCATTTCTTGATAAATTTCAGCAGCATGCGCACGATCCGTACTCATCGCCGCGTCGCCCTGCTTTTCCAAAGCAAGCGCCAAATTCATTCTGACAGTGCACTCATAGGAATAGGTCTCAATTCGACCGTCCTCGATCTGCTTTGCCTTCGGAACTCGGTCCCAAGCAATGCGCAACTCAGCGACGGCCTCGTCAGGATGATCAAGCTTCACATGCTGCGTCCCCGCGTTGTAATGCGCAACCCAGCTGGCAGGGCCAAGATCTCCCCAATAAATCTGCTTTGAATAGGAGTTCAGCGCACCCTCATTATTCCCCGCGCGCACACTGCGACCCGTATTCCATGCCCACACCGGCAGGGCGGTCATATAAATTCCGACAGCTAGGGCAACCACAACAATGGGAAGCGACCACCACAGGGGGCGCAATAGCTTCCCATTGCGTCGCGGCTTCTCCGCCTCGTTCCTCTTTGCCGAGGCCGGGGTCGCGCTGGGTGCGCCATCCCCCGTTTGGGTATCAGCTTCAGCCTCGCCATCTGCTGGAGGCTGATAGAAAGCAGTAGGACGCTGTTCCTTATCGCTGCGGCGCTTAAATCGCACGGGTCCTCCTCAGTGCGTGGATACGACCCGCAAAAATAGCGGACTCCCAAGCTAATAGCACAGTTAAAACAAGGGCCGATGGCCACAAAATGTAGCGTGAAGTTTGGATCGTATCGTTTGCATCCGCAATATTTCGAGCATTCTGAACCGAGGATGAAGCTGCGGAGCTAATGGCGGAATCATTGGGCGAACGAACCATATCGATACCAAGTTTTTGAGCGATCTCATTCAGCTTCTTGACATCAATCTTCGAAATTGCATCAGGGTTTCCGGGCTGGGAAAAATCTTTGATGTATTCAGGTTTTGAACCATCATTCTGCTTTCCCAGAGCGGCAACCTTCATCTTCCCGCCCTCTTCAGTTCCATAGCCGATGACCAAGCCTCCCGCCAGGAGTGGCTTGATCTTGTCCCATTGCTGAGAGTCGCCTCCACCGGCACTTCTCCACGCAGAATTGTTCGAGGTCTCACCATCGGTGAATACGAAAAGCACGCGGGTATTTTCAGGATGCTTGTTTGCGGCCGCCTGCATTTCTTCCGCAATATATTGTGCGGGGCGGTCCGGGGATGAACCTCGCGAAGAGGAACTCACTTCCTGGGTGAGCGTCGAGACAAAGGAACGAACCGCACCAAGGTCAGAGGTTAGGGGAAGTTCAGTATCGGCCGCGGAATCCCAGGTGATGATGCGATAACGAGCACCAGGAGCAGCCTGAAGGATCTGCTCAACATCGTGGTTCACACCTTGAAGACGAGTCTTTCCGCCTTCCCAGTCCTCGGCGGCCATCGAACCGGTCCGGTCAATCGCAAGCCAGACTTCGACATTGGTCGTCACTTTTTGCGCTTCTCCAGGAATCGAAGGACCCACCAAAATCGATAAAAGAGCGAGGGAAATTCCCCCTCGTCTGACCAGATCAGAAGTCCTGAAGGGGCGATGACGACGGGCACTCCACCAGGAGAAAAATAGGCATGCCACAGCTATCACAACGACGAGATAAACCGGCATGAGCGGTCGGAAGGAAAGCGACAATATTCCTCCTGGGATTGGATCAAACACTGGCAAGTATAGTGGCGAACGCACATTCAGCAGATAGAACAGCTATTTGACGACTGAAGCGATTCAGATGTAAATTTGAATCCGCAGCACAGTGTCCTAAACGCACAATCACCAGGAAATTCGAGGCAAAATGAAAACGCTCTCAAAGATCGCAACTGGTTCACTTGGACTAGCGCTCCTCTTCTCTTCCCTCACTGCCGCAGGCGCAAACGCCGTCGAGGCAGGCGCTGATGGGCAAATCAACGGCGACCGTAGTTCCGGCTGCGTTGTCGACTGGACAGCACGCGCAATGCTCGATGAGAACATGAACAACATCCCCCGGGGACTGCGTGCCGGCCCCTACGCCACTTCGGGTTTCATGGAGAGCGTTCACCCACGTCACGGCAGCCATGCCATTCTTGAAAACCACCACTGGTTTAACGGAAACCTGAATCTTCAGTACTGGCGCATTCCGATCGGTGCCGACTACGAAATCCTCCCCGGCGCCGAGCTGACGGTTGATCTTCCCGACGATATGACGAATATTCAGTTCTTCGGAGAGCTGAGCTCGCAGGTTGTCGACGGCGATGTTGATCGCTTCATGCGTAGCCAAACTTTCGGTGCGCTTGCTTCAAACCTGCACTGGGACGTCGTTCCGACCGCAACCCAGACTGACGCCGCACGCAACATCTGGACCCTCAAGTTCAACCAGGGTCTCCCCAAGGGACACGCAGCTGTCATCGAATTTGTTGGAAGCGGTGACCACACCAAGCACTACGAGGCCACGTCTCATCTGAGCGGCCTGCGCGCCACCGACGAAGAGGGCAAGGCGTGCAGCCCCGTCCCCAAGCCTTCACTCACCGTCGGCCATTGCCAGGCGGGACTTGTTGGTCGCACTATCTTCTCCCCCTACTCGCAGGATATTGATCGCCGTGAGAAGTACGCCGATAGCTGGGAGGGTACCGGCCAGCTCTGGGGCGAAGTTGGAGCAGACGGCTGGGATCCCTCACGCCAATACTCCGACGCTGCTGGCGCAACGCGTCGCATGCGCTTCTACGCCGCAACCACGCGCGAACTGAACAACGCAACAATGACCGTGAGCGCGCCCCAAGGTGCAACCTTCGACGAGGCCTCGATCACCTCTGCGCTCACCCCTGGCGCTGGCCAGCTTGTTGCTAACGGCTTCTCACAGTCGGTGACGGGAATTTCCAACCCGACCGTAAGCGCCGACAAGAAGACGCTGACCTTCACTGTTGCACACATGCCAGAGAACTCCTCCTTCAGCGTTGAGGTGAACGCTGTGCTCACCGGCGAGAAGGCACACCAGACTCCGACCTCGAAGCCCATGGTCTTCTTCCACACCTTGGTTGGTTCCATCCCCGGATGCGAGGTCACGCCGACTCCGACCACCCCGGCAACCACGCCTTCCACTCCGGCTACTCAGCCCACCCCTGAGCAGCCTCAGAACCCCAAGAAGCCCGCTCCCCTGGCACACACCGGTGCCGCAGGATCGTTGCTCCTGGGACTGGCAGGAATGAGCCTCTTTGCAGGCATGCTGGCTCTCAAGCGTCGCCGCGCATGATCTGATTCGACAGTAGGTGTGGGGGCCGCAGCACTCGCTGCGGCCCCCACATTTTTGTATCTATACAGGCGAGAATGCCCTCACCCACGCGAGCGTGCTCACATCGGGAGGCTACAGCCTCGTCACTCCCAAAAGACCGAGGAAGGAAAGAATAGCGACAGCAAGCCAGCCTGCGGGAGTTCCCACGCGATCCGTGACGGTCACGCGCGTATCCCCTTCGATCTCATTGACCTGCTTGGCCTCGATATCTTTAATAATCGAATCCACTGTGCCCGAATTTGTCATCTGGTAGAGGCTTCCCCCGGTCGACTCGACCTGGTTCTTCATATCCTCGCCATCTGTGCCCAGGTAATTACCGGGGAATAGGCCAATCACCTCAACTTTTTGACGCTTCGCAAAGTCAATCGCCTCGCTCAGGGAATACAGTCCCTGGCCGACCACCTCATTGTCCGAGGCCAAAATGACAGTGCGCGAACGATCTTGATCTGTGTGGTCAAAACCTAAGACACACGAGGCCAAGCCGTCGCCGATCTGAGAAGCAACTTCCTCATCGGGATCGTCGGTCCCTTCCAGGTACTTCGCGAGCTCTCTGGAAATCCGGTAGCCGCTGGAGGTACGCGCCAGAATACCGTTCCTCAGGACCGAACTGAGTTCATCCAAGTACTCAGTCACCATCGGATAGTCATCGGTCAGAGGGAACTTGCGAACGGAACGACCACTCCACAGGTAGAGGGAGACGCGCTCCCCATTAAAGTGCTCAACCAAAGTCTTGAAGGCTTCGCCGATTTCACTGTCGTAGTCCAGCATCGAACCGGAAGCATCGAGGCAGAGGACAATATCGCGCGAGGCAAGGCGCCGGTCGTCGACCCGGCGATCAACCGGGTTCGCTGCGACGACAGCCAAGGACGCGGCACCGACACAAAAAACAGCCAAGAGCGCAGCGACAATCATCCGAGTTTTACGCATAAGCGCGCGGTAACGGGGAAGATTACGAACGTAGCCCGTGTTGGCAACCCATCCTCGCCTCTCACTAGCGTGGAGCTTTAAGCCAACATGGCGCCATCCGACGGCTGCGCCAAGAAGAATGACGACAAGGACAACAGCAATCAAGTATCCGTATCTCACGCCTTCACCACTTCCCTCGCCTTGCCTGCAATAGCACTCGCATCGAAATAGGTTTCGCTTCCGTCGGCCTCAGACTCAGCTTTGAAACCGTGCTCGCAGGCTTCAAGAGCGTTGGCAAGTTCCGGCCACGTGGGCACAATTCGACGAATTTCATCGACTGTTGCGGTTTCAAGATCACGTCCACTGCGTTCAGTTCCCAACGCCCTCAAAATGCCGGCGACTGCCAGGTGAACACCGCGTTCATCAAGATCCTTGGACTGCAGACGCCCCTCAACCTCGTCAATGAAGCCCAAATAGCGCTGACGACGCTTCTCATCCAGAGGGATCAAGGTGACCTGGTCTTCCTCAACCCCACGACTCGAGCGAAGCCAACGGATCACCCACACACCGATCCATACAAGGGTCGCGGACAGGACTAAGACGCCGACAATCCACATCCAGTGCGGGTAGTTGACGACTTCGCGCAGTTCACCGGACACGATTTTCCCTTTCCAGTGCGGACAATAGGGTTCGCACCACTTCAGCGCTCGAGGACACGCTCACCCGAGTAATTCCGGGGATATCGAGGAACTGACGCACAACCTGGCGACTCTGTTCGGCGCGCGCCGCGGCCTCGGAAGCAATCTGCGAATCTTCCAAAAGGAATCCGGGCAAGGGACCGGCATCAACGTCAACGATACGCGTCCCCTTGGGAAGCTTCGTGGGATCGGCGTCGGCAACCTGCATGACGATCATGCGATGGTGGACGCTCAATCGCTTGAGCAATTCCAGCGCACGAGGCGTGGGCTGGGGATGCGTTTCATCCGTGACCAAGACGATGAGGGAGCGCCGATGCGTTGCCGCTTGCACGCGCGCAAGCAGGGTTTCCAAATCCGAAGAGGGCGAGCGTAAGTCGATATCTTCTTCCAGGCGCCGCAAAATGAGCTCAATATGAGCGTTACCCGAGCGTGCGGGCATATGACGCATCCGCCCCTGACACCCGGAAACCAGACCAACTTGGTCACCGCGGCTCGACGCAAGCCACGCGATTGCCTGACAGATCGTCAGCGCAATAGCTTCCTTGCTCTCTCCGGAAGGAGCGAGTGCACTCATGGAACGACCGGTATCAACGACTAGGACAACCTGCACATTCGCACTGGCCTCGTAACGCTTGACGATGGGAGTCCCGGTTCGAGCGGTCGCCGCCCAGTCGATGTCTTTAACGTCATCGCCGGGCTTGTATTCGGCCATGTCCATGAATTCCCAGCCCTGTCCCGCGCGCGCAGAATAGTGCTGGCCCTCCATGAGAGACAGAAGTTTGCGCAAGACAGGCAATTGGGTTCGACCAGCAAGAGCACGCAGCTGAGAACTATTCGTCCGAGCCTTCTGGTGCTGGTCGACATTGCCTAGGGTCTGCGAGCCTTCCTCGACGACCCCCCTCTTAATGATTGGACTCACGGCACAGCTACCGCAGAGAAGACAGCATCGATGAGGCCGTCGACGGAAATATCATCCGCCATTGCATCGAAGGTACGAATGATGCGGTGACGCAAAATCGGGTGGCGAAGTTTCTTAATATCCTCAGGCATGACGTAGTTACGTCCCTGCATGAGGGCAACTGCCTGACTGACACGCATGAGGGCGATGCCACCTCGAGGCGAAGCACCCACGCGCACGTGCTGAGAGAAACCGGGAAGCGGGTTCGGCCCCATACCGCGAGTGGTGTTAATCAGGTCGACGATGTAGGCCTTCAAGGTGTCGTGCAGGAAGATGCGACGAGTCATCTGCTGGAGGAAGGTCAATTCTTCCAAGGTAATGGGTTCAGCGTCGATGGGCTTATCCATACTCCCCGAGTCGATCCTGTTGAGGACTTCGAGCTCTTCGAGAGGCTGGGGATAGGTGATGATTTCCTTCATCAAGAAGCGGTCCATCTGTGCTTCGGGGAGCACGTAGGTGCCTTCTTCTTCGATGGGGTTCTGGGTTGCCATGACCATGAAGGGTTTGGGCAGCGGGTAGACGGTTCCACCGATGGTGGTCTGGCCTTCCTGCATGGCTTCAAGCATCGCGGACTGGGTCTTTGCCGAGGAACGGTTAATTTCGTCCAGGAGCACGATATTGGCGTGGACCGGTCCCAACTCGGTCGTCATTTCGTTTTGCGCCTGGTTCCAAATGCGCGTACCGACGATGTCGTTTGGCATGAGGTCTGGCGTGCACTGGATGCGATGGAAGCTTCCTGAGATTGCCATTGCGATGGTCTGGGCCGCAGTGGTCTTTGCAAGACCGGGCACCGATTCCATGAGGATGTGGCCCTGTGCAAGGAGGCCGACGATCAGCGTTTCCCTGAGCTGTTCTTGGCCAACCACGCGCTGCGCGAAGATCTTCTGGATGCGGTCCAGGAGCTCTTTGCTGCGTTTGAGCTCATCATCGGTGAGGTATGTAGACATTCAGGAAACTCCCGGGTGATTGAATAATTACCAATATCTTACTGGTTTTCAGCAGCTCATTCCGACTCGCGACTTCACTGCCCCGTCTGAGTGGGCGTTGGAAGCGTGAACGGCGAAATTGAGAAGGTCGGAACCGTCACCGAGATCGTTGGAAACGGCGTGACATGTGGGATATTCGTTTGTTTTGGACTCGAATGGACATAAGAGCGCCAAATCCCAAATATCAGTGCGATGATGAGCCAGACAACCCACCTCTTGCTTTTTGTGTTCCGCACAGTTGAACCGGTGGGCGAGAGATCCACATCATTGTTCGTCAGGCGCATGCGTCGTCGCCGTTTCCATCGCGCACGCCTATTCCCTGCCGAGGCCGATCCCGCTTGGGTAGGCCTCGGCGGGCGAGTTCCCGCGCGGCCTCGTTGACGGGGTTTCTCGGGCACAGCGGTGGGCGCAGGGAGGTCGAGATGAGAAAGATAGTCGGGAAGAGGCTGAATTGTTCCCTCTTGAAGGGCGCGGGGGCCCTCGCGAGTGAAGCGATCGACCAGAGCGATTTCCTCATCAAAGAGCGCCTCGATCGTGACGACGGGGACCCTGGACGACAGGTCTCGAATGAGAGACTCCAAGAGCACCACGGATTCGGGGGAAATGTACGCCTCGGGATAGATCGGGAGGAAGCTTCCATCACTATCGATGAGGACAGTAGCCTTTCCTGAACGAAGCAAACACCTAACGTCTGAAACCCTGATTTCAATGCGTCGCACGACCTGGGCGGTGTTGCGTTCCTTTGAGGCGTCATACCACTGGGCAACCACACGCTCAGGAGAGACCATCAAGTGATGCGGAAGGGCAAGAGCATAGCCACTGAGGCTCTCGGGGACGCTTGAGAGGAGATCTGTGCCCTCGGTGGAGGGGAAGGGAAGCGCTTCCACCGCTTCGGGCACACAATTGGTGGTTGCGAAACGATCGTAGGTACTCTTCGGCGCGGTCAACAGCGGGAAGCGCTCAAGCAGCTCGGGCGAGGCGACATCTGCGGCGATGTGGGCGCGCGCCGCTACTTTGTTAATAAGCGCCAGGACCTCGTCACGCGTTGGAATACTATCGTCGTTAATGCGGTGGAGGTGTTGGGAAACCTCCAGGTTTTCATCGTCTTTATGACGATTAATGACCTGTTGAAGGTTGACGGTGAAGTCACGATCCGGGTCGAAATAGGCATCAAGGAAACGGCGCGCGTCCTCGAAAGAATCCAAGCCGTCGAAACGGATCATTGCAATGAGATCAGGGGCGATCGAGTAGGCCTCTGTCGTCACCTTGAATTCCGAGTATTTGGGATCCAGTGAGCGCAAGATATTCGTTGCATCCATTGCGATTGCCCAGCGGGCGACAAGACCCGCGCGCGTGAGGGGAACCGCAAAGGAAAAAAGATAATTCAACCCACATTGCCACTGACTGCCGCGAATGTATTGGTCTCGTGGAGCGCCTTCGTCCACGGCGAGCAAGTCGTCAAGGTCTAAGGAATCGGGTTCACGGTCAAAGCCTAAACCAAGGAAATCGGGTTCTGTCGTGACAAGAACACAGGGATAACGCCCCTCGAAGGGCGAGATTTTCCGCGCGAGATCGCATGCCGATGCAAAGTAACGATCGGCCTCGAAAGTGGCGGTATCGCTGCGGAAAACCGAGAGCAAGGCTTCATTAATCCCCGCCCGGTTGCCAACGTCGGCGGTCCACATCGACGTTGCGGATGCGCGTCCTGAAACGGGGAGTAAAAGCTCTGGATGGTCAAAGCACGCGGGAAGACGCAGCCATGCCTGACGGACGATCTCGCGCGGCCCGTGGACTCGGATATCGATCTCTGAAAAGTAGGTCAGGCACTCAACTTGAGCGACGTCGAATTTTCCGGGTGCGTATTCGACGGGACGTTGAAGTTCGGTTCGTATGGACTCCATGAGGACGTGAAGGGCACCCATTTCCTCAGGCTTCACGTCAAGAGTCCCATAGGCAAGGGTCAGGCACATCCACAGTTCTCCCGGCTTTTCAACAACCGGATCCATTACGGCCCATTCAAAGCCGTTAATGAACTTCCACTGTTTGGCGACCACACCCCATCCTTTCCTACAAAAAGCCTTTTCTACTCTAAAACATAGAGGCAAATAAAACACAGGCGGGTGGCTCCCCTCTCGGGGAACCACCCGCCTTGATGCTAGCTAGACGCTATCAGGCCTGCTTTGCAGCGGCGATACGAGCGCGGAACTTCGCGAGCTGCTCGGTGATAGCTGCGGGGAGCTTGTCACCGAACTGCGAGAAGTATTCCTCGGTGTCGTCCATTTCGGCTGCCCATGCGTCGGGGCAAATCGCGAAGAGCTTATCCCACTTGGCCTGGTCGATGTCCAGTCCCTCGAGGTTGAAGTCCTCGAAGTGGGGGTAGCGACCGGTGACGCCGTCGATTGCCTCGACCTCACCAGCTGCACGGCGAACGATCCAGTCCAGAACACGAGCGTTGTCGCCGTATCCGGGCCACATGAAGTTGCCGTCTTCGTCCTTGCGGAACCAGTTGACCTGGTAGACCTTCGGGAACTTCTCGCCCAGCTTGTCCTGCA
>ERZ773263.1938-NODE-1938-length-11774-cov-7.408311_pt1 | contig 11774 bp, 27 predicted proteins | sample MGYA00511076_ERZ773263 | MGnify/ENA primary metagenome ERZ773263 (study PRJEB29015, sample SAMEA2738155) | human oral metagenome | biome: human oral; feature: human-associated habitat; material: saliva | place: China | collected 2195 ... | reverse complement strand
GGAGGACCTCGTAGACGGCCTGGTGGAACTCGGCCTGGGCGGGATCACGGCGCTGGACGGATTCGAAAACGGAGGCCAGCGCGGGGGAAAGACGCAATGTATCAAAGCTGCTCATGGCCTAAAGTTTACGTTTCGTTTACCCTCGCTTCTGGACCCATCCCACTATGTGACCGTTGCGGACGCCACTTTAGTACTGCCTGTGAGCCTCGCGAAGACGCGCACTCGAGGTCCGCATCAGCTCGGGAACCGCCGTCGTACGCAGGACAGGAGGCACCAACGACACGGTCGGCCGTGCGCTCACTGCGACCTCCACCTCGGTATCACTGATGCTCACCCCACTCAAGGTCACGCCATCGCCCACCTTGCACGTGGTGTCCGACAGCGCCGCAAGGCCCTCCTCGACCCGAGAACGCACCCCGGCCTCATCGACTTCGAGCGCGTCCCCTTCCACGAAGAACGAGCCGCTTGAGGCGTTGCCTCCTCCAACGCTCGCCAAGGCGTCAGCGCACGACACAAGCCTGCGATCCTGCATCGCGACCTCGGTCAGCGCGAGGGAGACGAAGAGAAAAAGACAGACGAACGCGCAACCTGCCCCCATCAGCACGCCGACGCGTCCCTCATCACCCATGGGCCACCACCTCCCGGACGGGCACGCGCGCACTCGAGGACACACCCACACCTGCGCTTCCCAGCCACGCGGGCACGAAGGGCAGGGGGACGCGCACGGACACCTCCACGTCGACGACGCCCCCATCGCCCTCGCACCCCACACAATTCGGGGACACGTCCGCCTGCGCATCAATCCCAAAGTCCTCCACGATGAGCGCAACGGCATGGGATGCATCGGCTTCGCGAGCGGGGTCCTCAGCGAGAATCCGCGCGGCCTCACGCGCCCCCGCGTCCACCGCCATCGCACCGGCACTCACCTGACCAACCGCGAGCACAATGTAAAGGACTGGAATGACGAGGACGACCAGGATGCCCAGGAATTCCACGCTGGCGTCCCCACGCTCGTTCACGGCCCCTCCACGAGAGCACGACCGTGCACGGTGAGCCACCGCGGCCCAAAGCCTCCGATGAGGGGCAGGCGCGTACGGACAGTGACAACAAGCACGTCGACCCCGCCGTCGTCCTCGCGCCCGACGTCGATCTCACGATCCTTCGGCCCACCCACAAGAGAATCGAGAAGCTCTCCCGTCCGAGCCCTCGCCTCGTCTTCGTCGCCGCCGAGGAGACCGCCGCGACGCGCACCCTCGGACGCAGCGCTCACACTCATCGTGCGCACGTGCGAGGCGAAGGCAATCTGGGCGAGCAAGAGGATCACCAGGACGACGAGTCCCTGGACGAGGACCGTGGACACGACCTCGGAGCCTCGCTCGGGATGCGCGTCAGATTCCTGAAATCGAGTCCATCGCACGGTTAAAGATCTCCACGAGACGCTCCGAGGCGACTCCCCAAATAAGGACGACGAGGGCAGCCGTCATCAGCGTGATGAGCACCCATCCGGGCACATCACCGCGCTCCCCGAGAGGAGTTTTCCTCAGAAATAGTTTCTTCATGACTGTTTTCCTTCCTTCACGGTGTGAAATCCAGGGCGATGAGCCCCGGGTAGAGGGCGAACATGACGGTCACGGGCAAGATGAGAAAGACGACGGGCAACAGCATGGCGATCTCACGCCTGCCTCCCTCCTCCATCAGGGCGGACAGGGAGCGTTCTCGCTGGTCGCGCGCCTGGTCATGCAGGACTGAGGCCAGGGGCGAGCCACGCTCGATCGCGGTCGTGAGCGTTCGGCTCAGGCGCGTGAGAGCGGGCGATTCGGTGCGCTCAACGAGGTCGGAGAGCGCACGCACGGAAGGCGTACCGTTACGGATATGACCAGCGGTGAGGGACAGTTCCACCCCCAGTGGCCCACCCGCACACCCCGCAACCCGCTCGATGGCGGCAGGAATCGACCCCCCCGCAAGGCGTTTCAGGGTTTGCGGCGCGAGGGCGGGGAAAGGTCCTGATTTTGCAACGAAAAGTCGGTTTTTCTGAATGGCCTTGAATGGGCTTAAAACACCCTTGTATGACGTTGAGTGCGTGTCACGTGACACACGCCTAAAATCGCATACCGGGCGCCCTCGCGCTCGCGGCCGGCCGTCTTGACACCTTCACGTGTTTGGGTCCTGTCTGGACGCAGGTGTGGGCGGCTGGGTGTAGAATTGAGGTAACCGATCATGCGGCACCGATAGGTAGCTGTGTGGTTCTCTAGCGAGGTTAGGCACTGCAGGCCCCGGCCCGACGCGGGGTGCGACCTAGCCGCTTAGGGACAGCGCGGTTCATGGCTACGCCGTCCCGGCCCATGCGCGGGCCAACATGCGCAGACCCCGCCCCTAGCCGATGACAGGGCCTCTCACGGCTAGGGGCGGCGGCTACTTGCACCCGAGACGGGCGCAGGGCCGCTCACATATGCGCTCCGAGACGCTTACGACGCAGTTCTGGCGCTGAGCGCGCCAACTGTTCCCGTTTTGAGTGCGTTTCGGCGCGCTCAGGCATGGAACAGCGACTGTGCGCGCCGCTTCCACGCATCCACAAGCGACGGAGTCACGTCAAGCTCGACGGCGAGTGCCCGCGAATCCGGGCCGACGATCCGCTCCGCCTGCGCGTACTCCTCAGCGGTAAGGAGCAGCCCGGCGGCCTCCTCATCGATGCGAGCCTCGCACGCGCCGCTCTGATGCCCATCATCCCCGCGGCGAGCATGAATCAACTCGTGCGCGAGCGTCGAAACGCGCTGCCCCTCAGTCATGCCAGCACGCAGGAGAATCCGACCCGAGGACGCCTCAAACATCCCGCGAACTGTACCCGGCAAGTCAGCCATGTGGACAGTCACCCCATACGCGTGCGCAGCGGACAAGAGCATAGCCTCACGCGGACTCATCGGCCTGATCGTCATGGCATCTGCGCCATCTGCTCGGCCTCCACCTCCGGGTCGACGCCGAGGTCGAGGGCAGCATACGAAGTGGGGAGATCAGCGCGCGCCACGTCTTCCCCGTACCCCGGCAGGGACGTGACGGTCGCGAACGCAGCTTCGGGGGTCTCGGGAGCTTCCTCGCCTGTCTCGACCTCGTAGAGAACACGCCAGCCTGTGAGGTCGAGGGCGTCGCACATGGCCTCAAACTCGCCGAGGGTGCAGTAGACGCCCCCGGCGAGGATGCAGCGCACGCGCTCGCGGCCAATGCCGGTTCGGGCCGCGAGTTCGCGTCCGGATACGCCGAGTTGTGCGGCGGCGTCGACAATGCGGGCGACAGCTTCACGCTCGACGGGGGTTGGTTGTATTTGTCCGCGTCCCATACGGGACAGTCTACCAGCACATAGAGACGCGCGTCATATCCGTTTGGGCTTGAATGTGACCGTATTTAATGTCAGGATATCCGTATGGGATAACCAACTCCCAGTAACCATACCAAGGAAGGAGGTTCAGGCATGACGAATATCGCGGACGAGATACGCGCTGAGATGGCGCGCAAAAAACTGACCGTCATGTCACTGGCGGCCCGGGCGGGCGTCAAGCATCAGACGCTTGCGCGGAAGCTTCGCGGCGAACGCGACTTCACTTTCCGCGAGGTCGAGTGCGTCGCACAAGCTCTCGACATGCCCATGTGGATGCTCGTCGCCGCCGCCGAAACCCGTCCCCGCACAGACGGATACACCATCCAGAACGCCAGCCGCGGCGACCTCGGGAGCGCCGCATGAGCACCCCCACGGTCTTCACCCTCGCTGAGGCCGCCGAGATGCTTCGTCTTTCGCCCGCCGCCGTTCGTCGTCGCATCCGTGACGGACAGATCGCTGCGTGGAACGAAAAGGGCCGGGCCGGGTGGCGTATCCCCGCCGCCGCGCTCGCGGCCTACCAGGCGCAGCACGCCGCCGCACCCGGCGAAGGCAGGATCACTGCACGCAGCCAGCGCAGCCAGGCCGCCCGCAAGGCCGCCGCCACACGCGCAGCCCGACGGGCCGCGTAACCACACACCAAGTAAAGACGGGCCCCGCGCGGCTGCCACCCCGCGAGACCCACGCACGACCCCCACAGAAAGGACAAAGATCGTGCAGATCAACGGTACCACCCTCACCTCAAGGCAGGCGCACCTCGTGCGTGCCGCCCTCTACCGCGAGCAGGCTCGCACCCTCGACGCCATGAGGATGCTCGACATGCCCGCCGTCGATCCGAAGGCCCGCTACAACGTATTCGGCGCCCTCACCCTCGTCCTTAACGAGATCCTCACCCTGATCGACCTCACCAACCAGGAAGGGGCCGAGAAATGATCGAGATACGCATCTCCGCCGAGGACATCGACTACCTGCGACACGGCCACCACGGGTGGCACGGCCTGCGACACCGCCTCGCCTGGGCGGTCGCCCCTAAGTGCATCCGCTTCCTCATGATCGCCGGACTCATGGTCAACCTCCACCCCGACGAGGTCATGAACGCCCTGTTCGAGAAGAGCCTCGCCGACTTCGCCACCCAGGCCGACGAAGCTGAAGCCGACGAGGAGGCCCGCCAATGACCCCCAGCCTCTCGCCCGCCGCCTGGCTCCACAGCACGATCTGGTGGCTCAGGCACCCCGGCACCCCCTGCACTGACCCCACAGCGCGTCGAATCATCCAGAAAGCTCGCATTAACGCCCTCACCGAAACGTACCAGTAACGATGAACACCAACGACCCGAAGCACCTCGAAAACCCGGTGACGCTCACCCTCGACGACCTGACGTGGCTGCGCGCCTTCCTCAAGGAGGAACGCTGCGCCGCCGAGATCGACCGCCAGGAAGTCGAGCAACTCCACAACGACGTGGCTATCCGCGCCGCAAAGGTAGCGCTCAACCACGAGCTCGACAGGATGTCGACGATCCTCGACACCCTGGACGCCGTGATTGCGGTATACGACGCGCGCGAAGCCATCGCAAAGTGGCTCGACGCGATGACGGTGCCCGTCGCCTAACCCCACCCCCTTCTAACCACCAAAGGACAAAAACTATGCGGTACGTCCCCGCCTACTCGAAAACCGCCGCAACCATCTACCACCTGGCCGCCGCCGCATCCGTAACCAACGGCATCCTCGGGATGCTCCTCGCATGCTACGAACACAACATCGCCGCCGGGATCCTCTCCCTCATCCCCACAGCCTGCGGTATCGCCCTCGGCACCGCCGTCATGGGCCGCGAAGAAACGCATGGCGGCGACGCAGAATGACGATCCGCAAAGCCACGGTTCCGAGCAAGACGCAGATCGGCGCTCACGCGCCTCTGTTCCTGCGCATCACGACGCCCGCCGAACGGCGTCATATCCAGATGAACCCCGGCGAAACGTTCCTCCTCCCCAACGAGGCGAGCGAGACCGGAGGCTGGCCACAACGAGCCGTGGCCACCATCCGTGCATACGCGCACGGCCTGAACAAGAACGGCACCTTCTGGGTCGTCGACTCCCGATCCGACGGGCAGGGCGGCTATCTCGTGTGGCTCTCCTGGAACCCGAACGAAGCGAAGCGCCGCCGCGCCGTCAAGCGACGCAGGAAGGGCCAGGGATGAACACCTACAGGTGTTTCGGCCTTGACTACTGAAAGGAACAAAGCTCATGGCATCGACAGAAGTCACTAAGGGGCGCGGCAAGGCCGCCGCGAAACCCACCAGCCAGGCGCCCGCCCCCACGCCCGGATTCTCATACATCACCGCCGGCCTGAAAGAACGCGCCGACTACATTGCTCGGCTCGCGCCCTCGACGATCCTGCCCACCGCGTACCGGGGCAACGCAGCGAACGCGTTCGTCGCCGCCGAAACCGGCGCCGCACTCGGACTTGAACCGTTGCAGGCACTCGCGTCTATCGCCGTCATCAACGGGCGCGCGACCCTTTCCTCAGATCTCATGGCCGCCGTGATCCGCCGCGCAGGCCACACGCTCAGGATCGTGGAGAACAACCCCGAATCAGTGACCGCGACGCTGATCCGCGCGGACGACAAGACGTTTAAGTTCGAGGTCACCTGGGACAAGAACAAGGCCGTCAAGGCTGGCCTGTGGGGACAGCGCGGCCCCTGGTCGCAGTATCCGACGCAGATGTTGCGTGCCCGCGCGATCACCGAGGTCGCCAGGCAGGGCGCGTCCGAAGCACTCATGGGCATGATCTACAGTCCCGAGGACTTCGGGGCGACGATCACCGACACGGGCGAGGTCATCGAAGCGGAGAACGTCGACGACGCCCCCGCGCCCGCGAAGCAGAAGCCGGCCGCGAAGCCGAAGCCCGCGGCGAACGCACAGGCGGCGGCCCCACAGGAGCTAACCCAGCCTGCAAAGCCACTCACATCAGGGCAGGCAAGTGTCATGAAAGGCCTCGACGTCCTCAGCTTCACGCAAGAAGCCTACGACGCGCTGTGCAAGCGCTGCCTCGGCCAGCTCGTCGCCGTCACCGCCCTGAACGACCAACAGGCAGCCACACTCCACGAGGAGCTGCTCGCAATCTACAACAACGGTCGTTCCTACGCGCCCGAACCGGCACCCGAGGCCGAAGTCGAAATCATCGACGACCTACAGACCCCGATCTTCGGCGACGACACCGACCCGAACGGAGGCGCAGCGTGAAAACGCCTATTACGGATACCGTGTCTATCGCCGCCAGCCGAGCCCGCGTCATGTACGAGAATCGCCCGCACGTGAGCGAACGCGTACATCAGTTGATCGTCACGGCGTTCGTCGCCGCCGAAGTTTGGCATTGGGAACGCCAACTCATGGAGAGATCCCGCGGCGAATCCACGACTGCCCCCGGTAGCGAAGGAGGTGCAGCGTGAACGGCATCGACCTGTACGACGGCATCGACCTCCACCAGGGCGACTGCAGGGACATCATGCCGGAGCTGCCCGCCGATCATATCGAAGCGCCCCTCGACCTGTTCGGGCTGGACAGTGACGCAGCATGATCGCCCCCTGGCCCCCGAAATCACGCTACAAGTCCGCCAAGCGGCTACGCAAAGCAATCGACACGACCGCACACACGGACGCGCTCGCAGACTTCATGGCCTCAACGTACGCGATCGCCCGCGCAGCCGCCGAACGCCTGGAAGCCATGCAGGCCGCCGTCACAAAGGCGCTCGCGGACATTGACGCGCTGCGCAGCAACCAGGACGTCGACATCACGAACAGCCACTTGACGAACATCCGCGACGACCTCGCCGCCGTCCTCGATGAAAGCGACAGGGTATGACCACCATCGGATCGTTGTTCACCGGCTACGGTGGCCTCGACATGGGGGTCGCCATGGCCCTGGACCCCGAGGCGCGGGTCGCCTGGACAAGCGACGTCGAAAAAGGCCCGTGCAAGCTCGCGCAGGTGCGCTGGCCCGACACCCCCAATCTGGGCGACATCACCAATATCAACTGGGCCGACGTCGAACACGTAGACATCATTTGCGGCGGCTCACCCTGCCAGGATCTAAGCCTCGCAGGCAAACGCGCAGGCATGGCCTCGGGCACACGCTCGGGCCTGTGGGAATCAATGGCCGCCGCCGTCGAAACCATCCGCCCCCGCCTAGTGGTGTGGGAAAACGTTTTAGGAGCTTTAAGTGCGTGGGCCTATAGCCCGGTGGAATCCGAGCCGGGAATGCTGGGAAACGAATCAGCTGGACCTGCTCTCAGGGCTGCCGGCCGTGTGGCAGGAGACCTGGCCAGCCTCGGGTATAGCAGTGCGTGGCGAGTTGTACGAGCTTCCGACGCGGGAGCCCCGCATCAGCGCGCCCGATTCTTCCTTGTTGGCTACCCCGACGGCCAACCTTGGGACGTGCGGAGGCCCGCAAGACCCCGCAAAGCGGCGGGAGGGCGGGCACTCGGTCAGCCTACAGGACCAGGTCTCGGCACTCTAATGCCAACCCCGACTGCGTCAGACCACAAAGCCGGACGCCACCAAGACGGCACAGGCCACAGCCTCACCCAGGCAGTACAGCTCCTCCCCACGCCGGTCGCACAGCCGTCAGGGAACAGCCCGAGTGAACACCTGCGAAAGAAGCCGGGCAGGGAGCGGGTCACGGATCTTGCGATCATCATCGAAAACGGCATGCTCCCTACCGGGGGCCTGCTCCCGACGCCACAGGCTGTGAACGCGTCCAGGTCGTCCGTCGGATACGGGCCGAACCTCCACGAGGTCGCGACCAGTGCCGACCTGAGTCACTTCGGCCCATATGCGGCGGCTATCGCCCGATGGGAGCAGGTCACGGGGAGGGCAGCCCCACCACCCACCAACCCACCACGACGCGCAGGCGGCAAACCCCAACTATCCGCACGCTTCGTCGAATGGCTCATGGGCCTACCCGACGGCCACGTCACAGGCCCCGACCTGGCCTTAAGCCGAGAACGCCAACTCAGGATGCTCGGCAACGGCGTCGTGCCACAACAGGCCGCCTTAGCGGTGCGGCAACTAACACAGACTGTAAGGAAGTTTGACAGATGAACGTGCAAGATCCGCTGGCTGGCCTCGACGGTGTCGCGTCCTATCAGGAGCGCTCATGAGGATGCCAATCCGAATACAGCGCCGCCGCGCTCGCGGGTGGCGCATGCCCGCGCACACGAAGTACGTGGGCAGGGGGAGCCTGTACGGGAATCCTTACCGAGTCGCCCGAACCCGGCGAGAGCTCGACGCTGGCGATCCCATGGTTGTCGCCACGCCCGAGGAGGCGGTCGAGCGGTTCCGTGAGTGGCTCGAGACAACGGGGGAGGGGCGCCACGTCGGGGACTCGGCACGTCGCCTCCTCTGGGGTCTTGACCTCGCTTGTTGGTGTCCACCGGGCCAGCCATGCCACGCCGACGTGCTCCTCGAGATTGCGAACCCCCGCGGCCTGGCCGAATACGCCAATCCCTACTACCGGACGTGGGACAGACCCCCCACACAAGAATCACATTTCACAGACAAGGAAACAGCATGACTACGTTTGACCCGTTTAAGAACCTTGAAGGCGCGCACACCTACCAGCAGCGCGTCATGGTGCGCGCCGTGCGCCTCACCCGCGACAACGCACCCACAATCGCACACCTCACAGGTAGGAGACTCGTCACCGCCAGCGACGGCACAGTGTCCCTGGCCGGGCCGGCCGGCGGCGTCTGGGTCATGGAGGGCGAAATGCTCGTCGCCGTGCCTAGTCGACGGAGCATCGAGCCTTACACACCAGCGTTCTTCCGCTCCTGTTACACACACCCCGGCGACCCGATCAGCGAGGAGGATCTCGCATGAACACCGAACTGACCATCGGGGCTATTAACCCCGGCTATGGTGGCCTTCCTATCGGCGTGGCAGCCGCTTTGGGTGGTGCGACGCTCGCGTGGCATGCTCACCCCGGCCAGGGCTCCTACTGCCCCGCCCGCACGGTCATGCGGTATCACCACCCGCACGCAGGCGAGCACGCCCTCCCCGCCGCTATGCCCCCGATGGTGGACGTGCTCACCATCAACCGATATGCGAGCTGGCAGACCACGGGCGCAGCGCTGATCGGAGCGGGCTACAAGTCGTCGCTCGTCATCGTCGAAACTGAGAGCCGACGCAGCGCCGCTGTGCCCGTCTGTGGGTACCTGCGCCGCATGGGTTACCGTGCGGCCTGGCAGACTACGCGGGCATCCGACGTGGGTGCCCCTCACCGGCGTCCGCGCGTGTTCGTGATCGCTGTTCGCAACGACTGCCACACGCCGGGCGTGAACCCGGCGTACCTGGACTCGGACCCGTGGACCGGCGACCTGTGGCCCACCCCCAGCGCGTATGACACGCACCTCGACGTTGACGCTTATAGGTGGTCGCTCGCCGACATGGAGGGCCAGGCCGACAGTCGCACACTCGAGCACTGGGAGAAGGTCACGGGCGAGCGTTACCCCTACCCGTTTTACACGCTTGATCCCCCCAGGGGCCTGTCGCGCCTGTCCATCGAATTCGTCGAATGGATGATGGGCCTACCCGTGGGCTACGTGTCTACGCCGCGCCTGTGTCTCTCACACGACGACCGTATGGCGCTCCTGTATTCGGGGACGGTGCCCCTGCAGGCCGCGCACGCCGTAGCGAGCGGCATGTCACGGGTATATCAGCCATGACCCGCCACGTATTCACGATCAGCGTTCACAAGGCCTTGTGGCTCACCGCTAACCAGCGGCTCCACTGGTCGACGCGGATGCGCCGCACGCGGATGCTGCGCGCGTACGCGGCAAGCGAGGCACGTATCCACGGCCTGGCAGGCCGCCGCCTCGGCCCGTCCGTCGTCACCATCCTGATCGGCTACCCCACCACGGGCCGCGCGGACCCAGCGAACGCGGCGCCCACCGTGAAAGCGATCATCGACGGCCTCGTCGACGCCCGCGTCTGGGACGACGACGACCACCTGCACATCCCAATCGTCGCCTTCACCCGCGCCACCGATAAAACGCCCAAGGGCACCCATACGGTGACCCTCATAATTCAGGAGGAACAGGAGACCAACAAATGAAGCACTACACCCGCCGCAAACCGGACAAATACACGTCGCTCATCCTCACCGAGGACAACCCAATTCTCCCGGACACCGTGAAAAAGATACTCGACGGAATGCCCAGCTTTTCGGACATCGTCGAAATGCGCATCACCACGAACGACGGGCCGATTCCGACGCGCCGCATCGACATCTACTACACCGAAAAAATGCCGTGGGAGGCCAAATAATGCCCCGGAAGATCGACCACAAGCGCGTCAGCTTCAACGCGGCGTTCGGCATCAGCCCCGCACAGCTCGCGAAAGCAATCAACGACCTGCCACTCACGGCCCGCATCCTCACCATCGACACCGTCACGCGCCCCGGCTTATACACCACGCACGTGGACATCACCTACTACACACAGCCCGAGCGGAAGCCGAGGCCCGCAGATGATTGACGCCCGCCGAACAGAGCTCCTAACGATCCGCATCGAGCACGGCTCCCGCACCGCGCCGAGCGACCTCATCAGCGCACTACACACCATCCCCAACGGATGGGTAATCAGCGACATCAGCAGCTTCGACCTCGCCGATTGGCAGCAAGTCGAAATCCGCATAGAGCCAGACGAAAGGATGAGCTAATGGCACGCACCGGCTTCAAGCGGCCTGGCCGTTACGCTGCGCTCGCCGCCGCGTACTACGACGACCCAGCCATTATCGCCGTCGGGGCCGACGCCGAGCTGTGGTACGTGCGCGCCCTCGCCTGGTGCGCCGCCCACCCCGAAACCGACGGCGTGATCCCCATCGAGGTCGCCGTCAACCGACTCGGCATCCCTGACGCCATGTCACGCGTGACAGCGTGTGACAGTCACGGCCTTGTCACAAAAAGTCACGCCGACGTGAGCGTGACAAATTGGCTCAAATGGAACGCCCCCTACCGTGACACCCAGGCAAAAAACGACGCAAAACGAGCCGCCGCGAGGGCGAGAAAAGCCCGCGAGCGCGCGCGAAAGTCCGAACAGATCAAACCGGACGATGTCACGCGTGACATGGGGCGTGACATGGGGCGTGACAACACCCGTGACACGCGGAGCAAAGAGAAAAGAGAAAAGAGAAAAGAAACTATTACTACTCCCCTTTTAGTTTCCCCCCACGCCGAGGGCGTCACTGAGACCGCCGCTGAGCTCGTGACCGTCGCCGCTGACGCGGCCCCGGCAACCGCGAGCGCCAACACCGCCTCGAAGCCCGCGAAGGCCTCGAAGGCCCGAGGCAGCCGCTTGCCTGACGGGTGGCAGCCTGACCAGGCCCTCGTGGACTGGACCCGAGCCAACGCGCCCG
>ERZ773263.1935-NODE-1935-length-11786-cov-7.994374_pt1 | contig 11786 bp, 17 predicted proteins | sample MGYA00511076_ERZ773263 | MGnify/ENA primary metagenome ERZ773263 (study PRJEB29015, sample SAMEA2738155) | human oral metagenome | biome: human oral; feature: human-associated habitat; material: saliva | place: China | collected 2195 ... | reverse complement strand
AAATGAAGATAGAAGAAGAAGCACCTGTTATCATCATGGATATGACCCGTGCCCTTGGTTTCCGAGACGACTACGACCGCTTTTACAGCCTCTTCGTTAAGGAAGTCCGTGATGGAAAACTCGGTAACTACACCTTAGATACATTGGACGACATCGATGACGACGATTAAAGAAATCAGAGAACTTCTTGCTACGGTCAAAGACCTAGACAATCCCCTTTTTCTTGAACTGGAAAAAGATAGCCGAACTGGAGTTCAAAAGGAAATCAGCAAGCGTAGAAAAAGCATTCAGGCAGAACTGGCTGAAGACCTTCGATTGGAATCTATGCTTTCCTATGAAAAAGAGCTTTATAAACAAGGATTAACCTTAATAGCAGGCGTTGACGAGGTCGGCCGAGGTCCTCTTGCTGGACCTGTAGTCGCAGCAGCGGTAATCTTACCTAAAAATTGTAAAATCAGAGGCCTCAACGATAGTAAAAAAATCCCCAAAAAGAAACATTTGGAAATTTATCAAGCCGTTCAAGAACAAGCATTGGCTATCGGCATTGGAATCATGGATAATCAAGTCATTGACCAAGTCAATATCTATGAAGCGACCAAGCTTGCTATGAAAGAGGCAATCTCTCAGCTCAGTCCCCAACCTGAGCACCTCTTGATTGATGCCATGCAGCTTGATTTACCAATTTCACAAACAGCCATCATCAAGGGAGATGCTAACTCACTTTCTATCGCGGCTGCATCTATAGTTGCCAAAGTGACACGGGATAGTTTAATGAAGGATTATGACAACCAGTATCCTGGATATGATTTCGCTGCTAATGCAGGATATGGAACAGCAAAACACTTAGAAGGTCTTGATAAACTAGGAGTTACTCCCATTCATCGGACCAGTTTTGAACCGATAAAATCACTGGTTGCAGCAAATAAAGAAAGTTAAGTTGGAGGAAATGATTATGGAGGAACAGTCAGAAATACTCCGCTCTAAGAAAGAATTTGCCTTTGCCTCAAGCACCATATTATCCCAAGTTGGGCGAGGAATTATTGTTGGTCTCGTCGTCGGGCTAATCGTCGGATCCTTTCGTTTCTTAATCGAAAAGGGCTTCCACCTGCTACAAGGACTCTATCAAGATCAAGCGCACCTAGTGCGCAATCTTTTTATCATTGGTCTATTTTATTTAATAGTTTGCTGGCTTAGTGCGAAACTAACTCGGTCAGAAAAAGATATCAAGGGTTCAGGAATTCCTCAAGTCGAAGCTGAACTAAAGGGACTGATGAGTCTCAACTGGTGGAGTGTCCTCTGGAAAAAATATATTCTAGGTATTCTTGCTATTGCCAGTGGCCTTATGCTAGGTCGAGAAGGGCCAAGCATTCAACTTGGAGCAGTTGGTGGTAAAGGTATTGCCAAGTGGCTCAAATCTAGCCCAGTAGAGGAACGTTCCCTGATTGCCAGTGGAGCTGCTGCAGGCTTAGCCGCTGCCTTTAATGCACCGATAGCAGGTCTCCTCTTTGTTGTAGAAGAAGTCTATCACCATTTTTCCCGCTTTTTTTGGGTCTCGACTCTAGCAGCTAGTCTCGTAGCAAACTTTGTTTCTCTGCTCATATTTGGCCTAACACCTGTACTGGATATGCCGGACAATATTCCTCTCATGACCCTAGACCAGTATTGGATTTACCTGGTTATGGGAGTTTTTCTCGGGCTTTCTGGTTTTCTCTATGAGAAAGCGGTACTCAATGTTGGTCGAATTTATGATTGGCTTGGTCAAAAAATCCATTTGGATAGAGCTTATTATCCAATCCTAGCCTTTATCCTCATCATACCAATCGGAATTTTTTTACCTCAAATTCTTGGTGGTGGAAATCAGGTCGTTCTTTCCTTGACTGAGCAAGATTTTAGTTTTCAGGTTCTATTAGCTTACTTTTTGATCCGCTTTATTTGGAGCATGATTAGTTATGGAAGCGGCCTCCCAGGAGGAATTTTCCTACCCATTTTGGCGCTTGGTTCCTTACTAGGTGCCCTAGTCGGTGTTATTTGTGTCAACCTTGGATTTGTCAGTCAGGAACAATTTCCTATATTTGTCATTCTGGGAATGAGTGGCTACTTTGGAGCAATTTCCAAGGCTCCATTAACTGCTATGATACTCGTAACCGAGATGGTTGGAGATATTCGCAACCTCATGCCACTTGGCTTAGTGACCTTAGTTGCCTACATCGTCATGGATTTGCTCAAGGGTGCTCCAGTCTATGAGGCTATGCTTGAAAAAATGCTACCAGAAGAAGCAACAGACGAAGGAGAAGTTACCCTAATTGAAATCCCTGTATCAGATAAAATCGCTGGAAAACAGGTTCATGAGCTCAACTTGCCACATAACGTACTCATCACCACCCAAGTCCATAATGGCAAAAGCCAAACAGTTAACGGCTCAACCAGGATGTATCTGGGTGATATGATTCACCTGGTGATTCCAAAAAGTGAAATTGGAAAAGTCAAAGATTTGTTGTTGTAAGTTTTATTTACATAATTTATTTTACGTAAATAAATTTGAAAGGATCCTCTATGAAAAGAAATAAGGCAATTGCGGTATATTTGCTAGGCACATTTAGCCAAATAGTATCAGTTTGTCTCCTTTTCTTTTTCTTGAATCATTTCTCTATTCAGTCCAATCTGTTAACTGTTTTAGGAATCATTGTTGGTGGGATTTCTTCAGCTCTTTGGGGAATAATTGTTGCAAATCACTATTTTCATATTCATTTTAAGAAGATCGTAAAAGATTTTTTTAACATCCATACTAATTATAAACATTATTTATTATCTTTTTTCCTAATTATCCTTGATTTTTCGTTTCTAATGTTTGGTGGGAAAATAATAGAATTTAGCTGGTATCTCCCATTTTTAATGTTCTTCAAATTTATTGTCTTTGGTGGTATAGAAGAGATTGGATGGCGATATGTCTTTCAACCAATTTTACAAGAAAAGTTGCCATATTTTTACTCAACAATCCTAACCTTTTTCAGCTGGGCAATTTGGCATCTGTTGTTCTTTTACATAGATGGCTCCCTAGCAACTCTGCAAATTCTACCGTTTTTATTTGGATTGCTAACGAATTCTTTCATACTCTCAGCTCTTTATATCAAAACAAAGAATCTCTGGATTTGCGTTATGACACATTCGATCATTAACGTCTTGTCTCAGATAACCATAGATACTGATCGATCCGAAACCTTCCTGCTTAAAATCTTCGTCATCTTGGTATCCTGCTATATGGTAATACATAAAAAAGATGAGTATAATCGGTATAAATAAAATTAAATATAAACCTTCAAAACCAAATCAAAAAAGATTTGGTTTTTTAAGAATTAGAAATCTGATTTTCAGTATATAGTATGATTTTTACCCCCTACTTTGTAAAGAATGATTAGAATATTGTATAATAAGAAAAAGGAGAAAAGCATAAATGAATAATTCTGGAATTAAAAAAAGTCATATAAGAATACTAATCATTTTGTTACTCGCAACCATCACAGCAGGAGCTATTTTTATGTTTAGGTTGTTAGGGAAGTCTCAAGAAGAGCGTCGAAATAGAGAATATGAAGTAAGTCTGGTTAATGCGTTAAAGAATTCCTACCAAGGGATTAAGGAGATTAAGATTATGGATCCTTACTATAATGACAAACCGGGTTCGTGGTCTTGTGATATTTCAGTACAGTTCAATGATAGTCAAACTATTACTTATGGAATTAATCACAGATTAACCTATAAAGAAAACCATGATGGTCTTATGAAAGGGAATACTAATGAAGAAATTGATCAACAATGGTCGATACTTCAAAAACACATTGGTAAAACAGAATCTACAATATTAGTACGATATTCAAATGGTGAAACAGGAGAGCAATAATGGTATTTAATTATACTGATAATCAGTTGAATAATTTAACCCAAGATTTTGCTATTTATATGGTAAATGAAGAGTTTTCAAGTAGAAAAAGGGGAAAAGCTTAAATGAATAATTCCAGCAATAAAAAAAGCCATAAAAGGATACTAATCGTTTTGTTACTCGTAGCCATCACAGCAGGAGCTATTTTTATGTTTAGGTTGTTAGGGAAGTCTCAAGAAGAGCGTCGAAATAGAGAATATGAAGTTAGTTTGGTTGAAACTTTAAAAGATAGTTATGAGGGCATTGAAGAAATTAGATTTTCTAATGCAAACTACACAAATCCGCCAGGAAGCTGGACTTGCGTAGTTGAACTATTTTTTAATGAGAGAAGCATAAAATATAAAATTAATTATTCAAAAAATGATAAACGTATTTCTGATGTATCCTTAGAAAGAGAGAATAGAAAAGAGGACCGAGAATTTTTAAATAGTCACTTTGGTAAGACTAGTAAACTCACAAAAATTATTTATTCAGATGGTTCAGAAGGAGAATATTAATGGTATACACTTATACTGATAAACAACTCAATGAATTAAATCACGGAAAAAATGTTTATAGTGTAAATTCTGAATATGCTGAGAGGAGTGGAGATAACAATGAGTAAAAATAGATTAAGAAAAAGCTATAAACCATTATTCATAGTTTTACTATTCGTATTCATCACATTAGGAGGTGTTTTTATGTTTAGGTTGTTAGGGAAGTCTCAAGAAGAACGTCGAAATAGAGAGTATGAAGTTAGTTTGGTAAACGCCTTAAAGAATTCCTATGAAGGGATAGAAGAGATCAAAATTTCTAATCCAGAATATACAACCCCTCCGGGCGACTGGTCTTGTGATGTAGATATTCTATTTTCAGATAAAGTAAAAATAGAATATCGTGTAGGCCACTCTTTAAATGACGTTGAAAATTATAATGGTTTTGTTAATGGAAAAACAAATAAAGAAATAAACGACCAGTGGGAAATATTGAGTTCTCATAAAGGGAAAACAACATCTTTAGTTACTATATATTATTCGGATAAAGAAAAAGGGGTACAGTAGTGGTTTTCACTTATACTGATAAACAACTTAATGAATTAAATCAAGGGAAAAATGTATACAGTGTCAATGATGAATATGCTCAGATAAAGAGGAAATGATAATGAGTAAAGACAGATTAAGAAAAAGCTATAAACCATTATTCATAGTTTTTCTACTCGCAACTATCACAGCAGGAGCTATTTTTATGTTTAGGTTGTTAGGGAAGTCTCAAGAAGAGCGTCGGAATAGAGAGTACGAAATCAGCTTGGTCAACGCTTTAAAAAATTCCTATGAAGGGATTGAGGAGATTAAGATGTCCAATCCAAACTACACAAACCCTCCAGGTTCATGGTCTTGTGATGTAGAAATCAAATTTAATGATGAAAGAAAAACTAAGTATAGGATAGGCCATGGACTCCATGATAAAAAGAATTATCAAGGTTCATTGACCAATGAGAAAAGGCAATTCCTTAACAATTACAAAGGAGTGACCGACTTAAAAGTAATTGTTACATATTCAGATAATAGCACGGGAGAACAATGATGACATTTTCCTATACAGATGAGCAGTTAAACAATTTGAATCGGGATTATGCTGTATATAGTGTAAATCTTGAATTTGCTAAGCGTAACGGTAGGACTTATGTCAATTCAAATCTCATTGAAAGTATATCTCCTGATGATTTAGAAAAAACCAACACTATAACCACCTTCGATGGTCAAGAATTCCGTGTTGTTGCCACTAAGTCTGACCCAATAACGGGATTTGATGGACTGGCAGTTGCACCTATTGTCAACGGCGAACTTGATTATAAAAATGTAGCGGTGATTGCTGCGGGAACGGACCTAGGAAATCCTACTATGATTGATAGATTTAAAATAATTTTTTCTTATTATAGTGTAATATAGACAAATCTTATAGTATAATAAGAAAAAGGAGAAAAGCTTAAATGAACAATTCCAACACTAAAAAAAGTTATAAAAGTCTACTAATCGTTTTGTTAGTTGCATTCATTACAGCAGGAGGTGTTTTTATGTTTAGTATGTTAGGGAAGTCTCAAGAAGAACGTCGAAATAGAGAGTATGAAGTTAGTTTGGTGAATGCTTTAAAGAATTCCTACCAAGGGATTGAGGAGATTAAAATTTCCAATCCAGAGTACACAAGCCCTCCTGGTTCGTGGTCTTGTGATGTCGAAATTAAATTTAAAGATGAAAGAACTCTTTCATATGGAATTAATCATCATTTAAACTATAAAACCAATTATGGTGGACGTCAAGAAACAAACGAAGATTGGCAGTATTTAGAAACTCATAAAGGGCAAACTTTAAATTCAGTGAAAATTACTTATTCTGATAGTGAGCAAGGAGAACTATGATGTATTTCCAATATACTGATGAACACTTGAATAATTTAAACCAAGATTATGCTGTTTATAGTGTGAACGAAGAGTTTTCAAGTAGAAAAAAGACAAAACAGGTTGTAGAAAAGTCTAATATTGATCCTAAAAACGAAACCAATACAATAACCACTTCCGATGGTCAAGAATTCCGTGTTGTTGCGACTAAGTCTGACCCAGGAACAGGTTTTGATGGACTAGCCGTTGCACCAATTGTCAATGGTGAACCCGATTATAAAAACGTAGCTGTGATTGCTGCAGGAACGGATCCTGATAGTCCTACTAAGATTGATGTCGCAACTGCGGTTGCAGAAAGAGAAACATCCTTATCTCCCCAATATTTTCTAGCAGACCGATTTGTAAAAGAAATTATGGAAGACCCTAGATATGAAGTCAGTCAACTATCTGGATATTCACAAGGGGCTTATATGCTAAAGGTAGGAGCTAAATACCGCATACCTACGACAACTTTCAACGCCTGGTTTTTTTATCCTTCACTTTCTAACGAGGAAAAAGCATTTATTGATAAAAATCCAGCTATGTTTATTGATTACCGTAAAAAACATGATGACGTAGTCCGTTGGAATGATTTCAATCACCCTGAATTATTTAATAAATCCTTTTTAAAAATGCCTGATACAATATACTGGCTTGATGGATCTAGCCATAAAATTGAGGACTGGGAGTTTGATCCTGTAACTGGTCAAGTTGTTGATGGTAAAGGTGGAAAACCCTTAATTAGTGGCGTTTATAGAGCTTATGCCAACAGTCTCCGAGGAATGGCTCACTACAAGGACTTGAAATCAAAATGGTCAAAGAATGGAATTAGTAGTTCTGAGGAAATATACTTAGATGCAGCTCAAGGTTCGATCTTATCATCATCAATGGCTACAGCAGCCAGAACTGGAGCTGATGAAGTGAGCGCCTTAGCAAAAAAAGCCAATCAAGAATTACAAGAAATTTGGTCCAAGATCGACTTTACAAGCTACACAGCTTTGGCTCCCTATGAGGTTGAGGCCATTTTTGCTAGCCAAGGTATCACTCAAGCACAGTTTATCGATACTTTTCAGGCAGAGACAACACAAACAGTCACTAAGATGAATGCTTCCGCTCAAGCATTTGAACAGTTAGACAAACAATTACAGGATGTCATTGAAAAAACAGTAGCAACAGACACACAATTTGCCAAGGAGTTCAGACAATGGAAAGAAAAGATGTAAAATGGGAGGAAATTAGAAAGAAAGAGAGAGAACTGTTTAATCTAGAAGAACAATATTATCAACAAAAGAAAGAACTCGATAATAAAGCACTCGATTTAAACGAACGAAATGCAAATTTAGAAAAACTGATGTCTGATGAAGTTGATAAAATGTATCAAGCCTTGAGAAAATTTTCATCAACTGCTGATGATGTTAGAGACTACTTTACAGAAATAGAAAATCTGAGACACTTTTCAGAACAAGTATACCGAGAACATAGAATTAAACTCGAAGATGAGAGAGAAAAAAACGAAAACGAGTTTCGCAAAAAAAGAAATGAATTAGATGAAGAATTTCACAAACTAAGGAGAGATTATGCAAGCACCAATGAATGAATACTACACAGATGAAGAATATCAATATGCACTGAAACAAATGTATCGAATGATGGAACGAAACCGAATCATTGCGGAAGCAAAGTTAGCAATAACAGCCAAAAATAAATTAAAGGAAAACTTTAATAAAGCAGCTAAGAAAATTGCTACAGAAACTAAATCAACTATCACAAGCATAAACAGCCAAATGGACACTGCAATACGAGGAAAAGTTCGCAAGAGTCTTGAAGAAAAGATTCCTAATATGTTACTCAAGTATGATGAAATTTAATAAAATGGTTCAGAATGAAAACTAAAAGTTTCTTATATTATCTTTCCGAAAAACTATAATTTTCTTGAAAAATATATGTATCTATGCTATACTACTAGTAGACTAATTTATGGAGAAAATAGATGAAACGTGAGATTTTACTAGAACGAATCGACAAACTAAAACAAATCATGCCCTGGTATGTTCTGGAATACTACCAATCTAAGCTTGCTGTCCCCTATAGTTTTACAACCTTGTACGAATATCTCAAGGAATACGATCGATTTTTCAGCTGGATTTTGGAGTCTGGTGTTTCAAATGCTGATAAAATGTCTGACATTCCTTTATCGGTCTTGGAAAATATGTCTAAAAAAGATATGGAATCCTTTATCCTATATCTACGAGAGCGACCTTTGCTGAATGCCAATACAACCAAACAAGGTGTCTCTCAGACAACAATCAATCGCACTTTGTCAGCACTTTCCAGTCTTTACAAGTATCTGACCGAGGAAGTCGAAAATGACCAAGGTGAGCCTTATTTCTATCGTAATGTAATGAAGAAAGTTTCAACCAAGAAAAAGAAAGAAACACTTGCTGCCAGAGCTGAAAACATCAAACAAAAACTCTTTCTAGGGAATGAAACAGAGGGCTTTCTAACTTATATCGACCAGGAGTACCCACAACAGCTCTCAAATCGCGCTCTCTCATCATTTAATAAGAACAAAGAACGTGATTTGGCAATTATTGCTCTTCTCCTAGCATCTGGTGTCCGCTTATCTGAAGCTGTTAATCTGGATCTAAGAGACCTCAATCTCAAAATGATGGTTATAGATGTCACTCGAAAAGGGGGCAAACGTGATTCTGTCAATGTCGCGGCCTTTGCTAAGCCTTATCTTGAAAATTATCTAGCCATTCGAAATCAACGCTATAAGACGGAAAAGACAGATACAGCATTATTTCTGACCTTATATCGTGGTGCTCCCAATCGTATCGATGCTTCTAGTGTTGAGAAAATGGTTGCTAAGTACTCTGAGGACTTCAAAGTCCGTGTAACCCCCCACAAACTACGCCATACCTTAGCAACTAGGCTCTATGATGCGACTAAATCGCAAGTTTTGGTCAGTCATCAGCTAGGACATGCCAGTACACAAGTCACTGACCTCTATACCCATATCGTCAATGATGAACAAAAGAATGCTTTGGACAGCTTATGATTGATACATATTATAAATTATGTAAAATACCTATCGCTAAAAAAAGAAAGATCAATTCCTTTTATTTTTCGTTTTTTGTTATTTAAACTCAATCCAGTAGTTACGGTGTGGCTCTATAATTACTGGTTTACCCCAAAAGGCTTGCAGATAGGCCAGATTTGCAGGGCTTACAGGTTTTTTTGAATCATTGTACTGCTCAGCACTCTCTTTAGTTAGAAAACATTTTACTGCTTCATAAGAATTTCCATCAGCTGTTTCTCTTTCGATTCCCATATAAGAAATTTCGTCACCACTTTTAAGATCGTCAGTTAACAGTTTACCAATAAAGAACACTGTCTTATTTTTCATAAGTTCATAAGCCTTACTATTTTCAAGTCGGTTGTTTGCTGTAGCATACATAATACAAAAACTATCAACAATGTCTTTCAAAGGCATTAAGTCCTCTTTGTTTACTTTGATTTCATCGGGGAGAAGTCCGCCAATTATAAGATTTTGGAAATAGGCTTGCTGGATTACATTATCTAAAGCCATTCCTAAAGGTATTTGAACAGCTTGGTATCCTAAAGGCTGAAGCTCTTTGGATTTCTTATCATAATGTTCTTGTGTGATGCTTATATTTAAACTTTCAGTTTGAGAAATTTCCGTATTTCTATAAAAAGCAACAACATTGCGGTCTAACTGTTCAAATAGATTAAGTTTTTCGACTGGAATTTCTAACATAATGAATAACTCCTTTTCATTTTTCATCACTATTATAATCCAATCAGCTTGATTATTAAGTTTAACCCTCATAAAAGAATCCATCATAAATGGATTCTTTTTCCTTATCCTACTACCGCTTCAGCAATTTCTTCACGGCTAATACCAGCAAAATAGCGTGTGATGTCAATAGTTTCTAGAGCTTTAAGAACATCCTCACGTTCGTATTTCACGCCACGAAGGATATCTTCTACTGCAGCAACATCTTCGATACCAAAGAAGTCACCATAGATCTTGATGTCTTGGATTTTTGATTCAATGACGTTGGCAAAAACTTCAACCTTACCACTAGTGAATTTTGTACCACGACGGATGTTAAATTCAGGTGATTTACCGTAGTTCCAGTCCCAAGTGCCAAACTTGGTATCCTTGATGCGATTGATTTCGGCCAATTCTTCCTCAGAAAAAACGTATTCAGTCATCTCTGGGTACTCTTTTTTCATGTATTCCAATAGCAAATCACGGAATTCTTCAACTGTGATTTTTTCTGGTAATTCATTGACAATATTGGTTACACGGGCACGGACGGATTTCACACCTTTTGATTCGAATTTGTCTTTTGAAACCTTGAGGGCGTTAGCAAGGACTGATAAATCAACGTCAAAGAGCAAGCAACCGTGGTGCATGATACGGCCATTGATATAGGCTTGGGCATTGCCACAGAATTTCTTGCCATCAATCTCAAGGTCATTACGGCCTGTGAACTCAGCTTTAACGCCTAGTTGAGCCAAGGTATTGATAACTGGAGTTGAGAAGCTCTTGAAGTCAAAGGCCTTGTTTTCATCTTCTTTTGAAATGATGGTGTAGTTGAGGTTGTTTAAATCGTGATAAACAGCTCCACCACCACTGATACGACGGACTACCTCAATACCATTTTCTCGAACATAATCACGGTTAATTTCTTCGATAGTGTTCTGGTGACGACCAACAATGATAGAAGGTTTGTTAATCCAAAGAAGGAAGATTTGATCCTCATCTAGTAAGTGTTTAAAGGCATATTCTTCCAAGGCGATATTAAAAGCAGTGTCGTTTGAATGATTGATAATATATTTCATGATATCCCTTTATACGATAGAGACTGGAAATAATCTTCCAGTCTAGTCTATCTTCGTTTTATTTTTTCTTTGGTGAATGGATAGCCATTCCTAGAACATCCGCAAATGCTTCGTACATAACTTCAGAGTAGGTTGGGTGTCCGTGGATGGTCTTCAGCATTTCCTCAACAGTGATTTCCATTTCGATAATGCTTGATGCCTCGTTAATCAATTCTGCGGCTGCAGGACCAATGATGTGCACACCAAGGATTTCCCCGTATTTCTTATCAGCGATAACTTTTACGAAACCTTGAGCAGCATCAGATGCAATGGCACGACCGTTGGCTGCAAAGTTGAATTTACCGATGGCTACATCGTATTTCTCACGCGCTTGTTCTTCAGTCAAACCTACTGCTGCTACTTCAGGAAGAGTATAGATGGCTGCAGGAGTCAAGTTCAATTTGGCAACAGCATGATTTCCTTTGAGGGCATTTTCAGCAGCAACTTCACCCATGCGGAAGGCTGCGTGCGCCAACATCTTAGTACCGTTGATGTCACCTGGTGCGTAAATACCTGGAACAGAAG
>ERZ773263.1930-NODE-1930-length-11805-cov-3.740511_pt1 | contig 11805 bp, 10 predicted proteins | sample MGYA00511076_ERZ773263 | MGnify/ENA primary metagenome ERZ773263 (study PRJEB29015, sample SAMEA2738155) | human oral metagenome | biome: human oral; feature: human-associated habitat; material: saliva | place: China | collected 2195 ... | reverse complement strand
CAGGAGTCACGCGGAATGGACATCCCCGACCCCCTCTTCCGGTCTCCGCTGACCTGCACGATCATGATCGCATCGGTGCGCTGAGCGCCGACCTGCCACTGAGAGGGGTCGCCCGCGCTGATGCGCGAGTCCGAACCGAGCAGAAGAATGTTCGTGGCCGGTTCCCGACCGTCCCCGGTCACCTGCTGGGGCGCACGCGCGGTCAGGTTCGCGAACGGGTCGGCGAAAGTCTCCACATTGCCGGCCAGTGCATGACGGATCCACAGACCGGCGGCCGTCGTCCCCAGCACCAGAACTACGATCACTCCCACCACCGAGAGCAGAGCGACCTTCCATCCGCGGCCCGACGTGCGCGCCGGCGCACTGCTGTCCGATGCCGGGAGCGGGGAGTCACCGGGCTCCACGGGGGTGACGGCCGACGGGGAGGGGCGGGTCGGGGTGGGGTCGCTCATGACCCTATGCAATCACCTATTGAGCGTCGCCTCGCATCCACTCCGCATACCGTGGCGCATCAATCGGATAACGTGCCCGTCGCATCCCTGCAGGGCCTCGGCCCTGCGAAGTGCGGACTCATGCGAGTCGGTACATCCAGCCGTACGGGTCCTCATGGGCGCCGTACTGAATGCCGATGAGGCGGTCGTGAATCTCGTGGGTGACCGCGCATCCCTCGATGGTCACGTCGAACCCCTCACCCGTCAGGCGCCCCAGGGGAACGACGACGGCGGCCGTGCCGCAGGCGAAGACCTCGCGGACCCTGCCCGAATCGATGTCGGCCAGCAGCCCCTCCAGGCTGATGGTGTCCTCCACAACCCTCCGCCCGGCGTCGGTGAGTAGACGGATGATCGCCGAGCGCGTGCTGCCCTCCAGGATCGTGCCGGTCAGGTGGGGGGTGCGCACCGTGCCGTCGTCGTCGACAACCATGATGTTCATGCCGCCGAGCTCTTCGAGGTTACGCTCGGTGACGTCGTCGAGGAAGCACACCTGATCGCACCCCTTGGCCGCGGCCTCCCCCTGGGGTAGCAGCGAAGAGGCGTAATTTCCGCCGGTCTTGGCGAAGCCTGTCCCGCCGCGTCCCGCCCGGTGGTAGTTCTGGGTGACCCAGATGCTGATGGGCTCCAGGCCGTGGGTGAAGTAGGCGCCCGACGGCGAGGCGATAACGTAGTAATCCACGACGCCGGCGGGCCGCACCCCCAGAAAGGGTTCCGAGGCGAAGACGAAGGGACGCAGGTACAGGGACTCGCCCTCGCCGGAGGGGACCCACCGGGCGTCAGCACGGACGAGGTCGACCAGCGAGGCAACGAAGTCCTCCTCGGGCAACTCGGGCAGCGCCAGACGACGGGCGGAGACGTTGAGCCGGGCGGCGTTATAGCGCGGCCGAAAAGTCCAGATGCTGCCGTCAGCGTGCCGGTAAGCTTTGATCCCCTCGAAGACCTCCTGCCCGTAGTGCAGCACGGCGGCCGCCGGTGACAGCGTCAGATCGCCGTAGGCCACGACCCCGTGCTCAGCCCAGCCCGCACCGCGGGTCCACCGGGCGTGCGCCATATGGTCGGTGAAGACGGATCCGAAATGGAGATCCGTCAGAGCCCGAGCGCGCTCCGCGTCGCTGGCGGCGGCCGTGCCGGGGCCCAGGGGGAAACGTCCGGCGAGAGCGTCGGCATCCGGAACAGGGACGGCGGCGGCACGAGCCAGTGGTGTTTCGAGAGAGGCGGGTGTGGAAGCGGTGGCCGAAGTCTCAGGCATGGGATCACATTACCGTCGTAGGAGGAGCGCCGACTCGCTCCTCTCGCATACTGACCGGCCGCCGGCCGGCGCAGAACGGGCCGGCCGGCAACTCCCCGTATGAGCCGGCGCCGCGCTCTCGGACGCGACGTCAGCGTCCCACATCAGCCCTCGTCGGCTTCAGGCGATCCCTCGCACCCTCGCACGGTCTCGGCGATCGCATCGCCGATCTCGCCGGTCGAACGCTTCAGCGGTATGCCGGCGGCGTCGGTCTCGGCGATGGTGTTGAGCGGGGCAACGACCTGCTCGCCCTCGGCAACTGCTAGGCTGCCGTCGATAAAATCATGCTGCACATCAACGGCAACAAGTATATTTCGAGTTGGTTTTACTGTTTCCATGAATTACCTCCTTACTTAATGTATAAATTACACTTACTATTTAGTCTAACAACTAATTATTGTGTAGTCAACACTAATTAGTAAAATACTATGAAATTTTACCCTACTCTACCTGGCTACTATTCACTAGTCGAAACTTCGTGATAACGTCTCGAGATTTTGGGAATTAAACTCGTATAGTTTTGCTGGACGATGTGCGCCGTCACGCCATAACTCGTTGGTTTCATGAATGAGGTTGAGGCTGAGGAATTTTTTGCGAAAATTACGCTTATCAAATTCACGATCAAAAACTATCTCGTAGACTTTCTGTAGTTGCGTTAAAGTAAATTTTCGGTCCAGAAAAGCAAACGCTGAATTGGTGTATGTCATTTTGGCGATTAGGCGCTCTTTGGCGTACTTAATAATATTAATGTGGTCGTATGCTAGTTTTGGTAGTTTATTTACATCAAAAAATGCCACTTCTAATTCTTCATTATATGTAATATTGCGTCCACAGCCCAAATAAGTTACAGACACTGCATGTCCTCGTGGATCGCGATCAATCGTGTCGAACGTGTAAAGTTGTTCGATGTAGTGTAGATCTTCTTTGATTTTTACTCCTGTCTTTTGAGAGACTACACGCTCAAGCGCATCTGTTGTCGTTTCTCCTTTAGCGTTATATCCTCCAGGGAGAGCCCATTCTCCTTTAAAAGGTTCGTTTGGCCGTTTTAATAACAATACTTCCAATGCGTCATTATAGATTTGAAAAATTACCGCATCCACGGTTAGCGTTGGGGGTGTGTACGGTTTTGTGTAATTCATACAATATATATTATCCTGAAGTAAGCCGCTTGCCAAGTTATTTTTATTTATTATCTCTGTACTGTATTGGCAGATTACGTTTATGTTGAGTTTTTTCGTAAAAATTTTCTATGATTTTGGCGACCTTAGGACTGATGGTTTTACCCTCAAGATAGTCATCAATTTCGGTATAACTGATCCCCAATTCTGTTTCGTCGGGCTGAATTGGATTATTATCTAACAAGTCGGCGGTCGGCGTTTTATTCAGAAGAGATTCTGGGATATTTAAAAACTCAAGCATAGCGCGACCTTGGCGTTTTGTTAGTCCAGAGAGGGGCATTATGTCGGCCGCGCCGTCGCCAAATTTAGTAAAGAATCCCGTGACTGATTCGGCGGCGTGATCTGCGCCGACAACCAATAGTCCATATTCGCCAGCAATGGCGTATTGTCCGATCATACGCATACGAGCTTTAATATTTCCTTTATTGAAATCTCCTATTGGTTGGTATTCGTTTGCAAACTCCTTAACCATCGCATCCACGCTAGTTTTAATATTAAGGTCATGTTCTATAATATTTTTACGGTCTGAAGAATTAGATTTAATTATTTCTATTGATAATTCAGCATCTGCGCGGTCGTGTTGTATTCCGTAAGGAAGAAGCATTGTGTGAAAGTATGCCTCGCGATTATTTTTATTACATATGTCTACTGCGCGTTGAGTTATAATTCCCGCGAGTAATGAATCTTGGCCGCCGGAAATGCCTAGCACAAATCCATTCAGCCCAGTTTCTCCTAGGTAGTTTGCTAAGAATTGGCTGCGTTTTTCTATTTCTTGTACTGGCTGTATATTGGGTTTGACTCCTAAAGTGGCGATAATTTCTTGTTGCTTGGCTCGCATATATACCTCCTTTATTATTTCTATAGGCAGCTTAGGGTTATACGTAGAGTGTAGCATAGTTAGTGTGTATTTAACAATAAGCTACGAGAAACGAGTATGTATGATATTTGTACAACAAATTGAGGTTAATCGATAATCCCCAAAGCGATCGTCGTCACACCAAGTACCACGTGGCTTATCGTTACGCCGATGAGGTTTGATGAGCGCTGGTACGCTCGGTACCAGAAAAGGCCGACGATGCTCATGACAACAACAGTGAGCATATCGCCGTAGATGATATGTGCGTAACCGAAAAGGGTGGCTGCTACGCCAAGCTCCAACGCCCGGTGTAGCTGTAGTTCTTGCAGCATACGGCTGAGGATGCCGCGAAATAACAGTTCTTGTGCCGGGCACGAGATGAGAATATAAAATACATAAAATCCTATTCCTTCGGTTGGTGAGAATCGAGGTTTTTTGAGGAGTAGAAACAGCCCGGCTGCGATAATGAGAGCTATAGTTATAGGCAGCACGGTTTTGAGTGAATAGATGGTACGTTGCCGCGTAATGCCGATGTCATTATGCGTATTGCCGAGAATTCGCGTCACTATGTACATCGCTACTGCACCGACGACGAGTATCTCGAACTTCATATTCCAGGGAATGACACCGGTACAAATGAGAATGGGCAACATGAGATACACGCAGACAATGGCGCAGAGATATATCATTTGTCGGCGGTGAGTTGTGCGGGTAGTGTGATTAGTATTGGCCATAATTATGAGGGTATGTCTATATATTAACTCAAATCACTAATTATTGCTGTATTTAATGTGTAAAGTGTGGTAAAATGAAGCGGAGTGAGCATCGAGATTAGCTTCTCGGGGTGTGGCGCAGTTGGCTAGCGCGCGCGGTTTGGGACCGTGAGGTCGAAGGTTCGAGTCCTTTCACCCCGACCAATTTGAATCATTCAATACATTAAGATAACCGGCAAATTAGTCGGTTATTTTTTATTTTCGTACAAACCAATGATCAGATCGCCATCACGAAATTCTTGCCGCATTAGCCATGATGGCGGAATTTGTTTTTTATATCTGTCATATGTTTTTGCGCGAAGTATCAGCCAAATTCTTTGAGTTTTTACAGAGTTTAAAGAGCTAATTTCTGGAGTATTAAGTTTTTTGATTAACCCCCATTCGCCAGCCCAATTGAGTTCTTGGTCTGGACGTAGCAGGATAATTTCTTTATTAGTTCTATTGTAATATGAGGTGTGAAAATAGGTGTAAATTTCACCGGAGATAATAACATCACTACTCTGGATGTTTTCATTTATATGATTCATGGCAGTGTTGGTGTTGTTCCAGGATGCTTCTGCTATATTTTTGCTGCCGACATGCCACATGTAGCAGCCAATTAGCAATATGAAAATAATAGATAAACCGACGCTACGAATTCTTTTACTCGAAAAAATAATTCCTATGTAGATGGCTATCAGACTATAAAATGCTGGCGCTGAGTAGGTAAAATAGCGATCTAAGTAAACAGGGCGACCTTTGCTCAGCACGTAAATTATAATCATTGGGAGGAATGACCAAATTGTCATGAGCCATATTGCTGCTCGGTATTTATGGAATTTTCTAGCTAAGACGAGTGATACGATGAACATAATTGGCAGCATCAATAAGCCAAAGTAGCGGACTATCCTCTCATCGTAAGTTAAGAGCATGGATAGGGTTGTTGGTATGGTAAATTTATTGACTTCTGGTATCCAAAACTCGCCACTGACTCTACCGACTTGGTAGATCATGACTGGCAGCCAAGGTAAGAATAATAAAAAGCATAGCCCGGCTGCTAGCCAGATATTTTTATTAGTAAAAATTTTTATGATATCAGTGCGGTCTCCGCCAATTTTTAGCCATAAATAGACGAAGTGAGCTGGAAGTAGCAGCGCCAGGAAATACTGTGTGTAAATGCCAATTGCCACTAAAAATCCGTATAATATCCACCAGGGTTTTTTATCTTTTCTGTCGACCGCCATAATAAATGCATAGGTGGCTGCTACGCCAATCAGCGCCGCTAAAGCATACATCCGCGCCTCGTTGCTATAGCGAATCAGAAATGGTCCTAAAGCTGCTAAAAAAGCTCCAAATATAGCGATTCTTTTAGAGAATAGATTTTGAAGTAAAAAGAATAGTAGGGCGACTGTCATGGCGCCACATACGACACTAAAGCTTCTGAGTGCAGTAACTGAATTGCCAAAAAGCAACTGCCAAAAATGCATGATAATGTAATAAAATGGTGGATGTACGTCCGTGGTTGTCGTGGAGATAATGTCAATCAAGGACTGATTGATAATGGTAGTAGTATAGCCCTCATCGTGCCAAATATCAGCCTTGGTTAATTGGGTAGTGCGAGCGCTAATAGCTAAAATTAATATGGGAATTAGCCAGATCCAGCCAGGTATTTTATGAAGAAATGTGTGCAGATTTTTAAGATTTGCGCATATATTTTTCATTACACTATCTGGGAAGCTTTAGAGATATTTCACGTGCCTTGTGGGCTATCTCATCGTCAATATTATCTACTCCAAAGTCTATGCTGATATCACGTCGTCTTAAGGCATCATTGATTAGAAAATCAGCAATTTGTGGGTTTTTCGGTAGGATTGGGCCGTGGAGATATGTGGCTATAACATTGTTATAGCGAACGCCTTCACTTGCATCAATCATATTATTACCAGCACCCTTAATCACTTGCCCTAGCGGCGTGACAGTTTTATCAAGGAAGGTCTGCCCACTATGATTTTCGTATCCGATAATCTCGCCAAATTCTTGACTCTTAATAATAATATTGCCAATCATTCGCTCCTCGCCGGCAATCGTTTCAATCGGTAAAATATTAGCACCAACAATCTCTTCGCCTTTAATTGTGCGGAAAAAGCGGCCGAAGAGCTGATACATACCACAAATCATTAGCATCGGCACGCCGTCGTTTGCTAGCTGTCGGAGCTCGTCTGCTCGTTCCAAAAGGTCGTTTTGGATAATCGTCTGGCCAGAGTCTTGGCCACCACCACCGACGAAAATATCAATCTTAGAAAAGTCTGTTGAATCGCCTGGATTGTGGTCGATAATTTCTACTTCAAAACCGCGCCACTCTAGGCGTTTTTTTAGGACCAGCGTGTTACCCCAGTCACCGTATAAATTCATGTCTCGTGGATAAAGTTGTGCAATTGTTATCTTTGTCATAATATTTCCTCTACGTCAGTTTTTCCGCTAAGCAGGCGTCGAATTGTAGTCATGGCGGTGTAGCTACAGAATATTTGCTTTGGTTCTTCTGGGTGGTCGTTGATAAAATCATCTAACGCCCGCGTAATATAGGTGTCAATTTTTTCAATCGCAACTTCGTCATATTGAAGACGCAGCGCCATGTCATAAGCTCGCACCCCACTAATCATGGCTACCTTTTTCAGAGCTGAAAAGTCAACATCCCAAAACCAACTAACATCTCGCCCGTCTGCGTAATTGTCATTAACCGCGATCATCGTCGCGCTGCTATTTTTGGCAAATGACAAAAGCGCCAGTCGAAAACCGCTTGGATTTTTGACGAGAATAAGTTCAATTGGAGTGCCGTTTAGGAAAATTGTTTCACCGCGACCAAAGGCTGGCTTAATATTTTCGAGCGCTGACAATATGGTGTCTGTAACTTCCGGTCCGGTAATTTGTCGCGCCAGGGCTGTAGCTGCTGCGGCATTAAGTAAATTGTAAACTCCGGTAAGTTTTAAATTGACAGCAGTTTCTTTGTTGTCAATCTGTAGAGTCGCCTCCTGGCCGCTAATCTTTTTTAATAAAACATCGACGTTTACGCTTTGGTTAGCGATTGCTGCACCGTATTTTAAGCTGTCGTCGGTCGGCATTAATTTAAGTAGCTCGTCGGTTGTGCCGAAGAATACTTTTTTAGCCTGAATGTTTTTACTAATCTTAAAAATCCGTGGATCGTCGCGATTAAGAACAACAGTATCGGTAGTTGCTTCGGCTATTTTCTGAAGCAGCGACGCTGTATTATCAATCTCTCCAAATCTATCTAGCTGATCGCGCATCACATTTAATAATAGCGAGAATCGTGGGCGAACCATTTGCACAAATTTCACCGCCCAGGCCTCGTCAAGTTCCAGGACTGCAATATCGGCTTCCAGTTTACCACGGAGGTTGACTTCGTCCAGCAGTGCAGCTGCTACGCCTCGGGAAAAATTACTGCCAGTCCGATTCGTAAAAACCCTTAATCCAACTGACTCGAGCAATTCCACGACGATTTTTGTGGTTGTTGTTTTTCCGTTAGTGCCGCTGATAATTACCACGCCTTGTGGTAGGTCTTTCAGTGTGCGCTGGATGAACTTTGGGTCAATTTTCTCAATCACTAAGCCTGGCAGAGCTGAGCCGCCGCCGCGTAATCTTGCAACCTTCTTGACCCCTTTGCCAATTATAGTACTGATCATCTGTCTTGCCATATAATCCATTATACTCTGCCGGGCTAATATGCTACAATATCAAATATGTTTTTGGTGGGTATCTTTCAGTGGTGGTATGGCAGTGGATTGCTAGAATATGCCCAACAAGGTTTTTTGGGGGTTTTGCGAACGGCAGACTTTTTTTCGGTCGGATTGTTATTAAAAACGTTATTTAATCCGTTTCGTCAGATTTCAGCAGCTCCAGTTGGCGGTGCTGCGCCAGTTCAGTTATCGGCATTTTTTGATAAGTTATTTTCACGCGTGGTTGGCATGGTGGTGCGCTCTGTAGTGATAATTGTCGGAATATTGATGATATTACTGAGGGTTTTGTGGATGATTCTAGGAATTATTCTGTGGCTGGTCTTGCCGCTATTGCCACTTGTGGGAATTGTGCTGTGGCGGATGGGGGTTTCGCTATGAATTTGCAACCAAAGTTTAATTACGATAGTTTGAGGTCTCAGAAGGCAAGGTTTTCAGTTAGGTTCGGCAATGCTTGGCACGTTGTGGTAATAGCAATTGGTATCATGATGGTGGTGCTTGGTGTGTGGATGCTGATTGAACACGGATCGGTCGGCTGGCTAATGCTGGGCCTAAGCGGTCCGATGGTTATGCTGTCTATTTGGTGGGAGAAAGATTTGAAGACGGCGGAGATTAATAAGAATCCGCAGACTATTGATGATGTAATGGCGGCTGACGTTTTGGGGAAGTTGCCACGCCGACCAACACCAACTGATATTGCTGAAGCGATTACAGGCACTCGAGCTGGACAGTTTTTAGCCTTGCGCCTGGGTTTAACGCCGAACTTTTTGCATAATATTTCTATTGACAATCCAGATCAAACCGAGCAGGTCTGGAAAGCGGCAATTGAGATTTGGCAGAACACTAAAAGTCCGAAGATTACCAGTGCAGTTTTAGCCGCGGCTATAGTAAAACAGTTGCCGCAGCATGATTCGTTGCTGGCAAATATGAAAATTGATTTTCAGGATATCGAAGAGACTATCAAGTGGTACGAGCGTATAAAGGCGTTAATTGAAGAGCATAACAAAAAGCCGTTACGGACGGGTGGAATTGCCAGAGATTGGTCGTTCGGTTATACTCCGCTACTGAGCCGCTTTGCGCAGAATATTAGCGCTAACATTTCCGGTCAGATGCTTACTACAAAGTTGGCGGCGCATGAAAGTGCGCTTGAGCAAATGATGAAAATATTTAGCTCAGGTGGTCGTCAGAACATTGCGTTAATTGGTGCTGATGGCGCTGGGAAAAGTACGGTAGTTTCGGCGTTTGCAGAGATGTTGATTGATGGACATCAGGGCGTTCCTGGGTCTTTGATGTATCAGCAAGTTTTTATGCTTGACGCTTCATCTTTGGTTAGCGTAGCGTCGGGTCGTGGTGAATTGGAAAATCTGGTAACAATGATCTTAAATGAGGCGTTTTTATCAAAGAATGTTATTTTATGCCTGGATAATGCACAGCTATTTTTTGAAGAGGGGGTTGGTTCGGTTGATTTGAGTAATGTGCTACTGCCAATTTTAGAGGCTGGCAGATTGAGGATGATTTTGACAATGGACGAGCAGCGTTTCTTGCAAATTTCCCAAACTAAACCGCAGTTAGCTCACGCCTTAAATACCATCACTATTCAGCCGTCTAGTGAATCGGAAACCATGAAAATTATGCGCGATCAACTGGTGCTGTTTGAGGTGCAGCACAAAGTTAGGTATATGTATCAAGCTTTGGCGGAGGCTTACCGAGTGGGTGATCGATATGTTCAGGATTTGGTGATGCCTGGTAAGGCTCTAAAAATTTTAGAGGCAGCGGCAAGCTATGCTAGTGATGGGCTGGTGACGGCACAATCAGTGGATGACGCGATTGAGAAAACACTCGGTATAAAGATTTCCGTGGCGTCGCTAAGTGACGAGAGGGAAAAGCTGCTGAATTTGGAATCGCTGATTCACCAGCGCATGATTAATCAGTCGCGGGCGGTGACGGTTGTTTCCGATGCTATTCGTCGGGCGCGTACTGGCGTTAGGAACCAAAATCGTCCAATTGGCGCTTTCCTGTTTCTAGGTCCGACTGGCGTTGGTAAAACTGAACTATCCAAAGCGCTGGCGGATGTTTATTTTGGCGGTGAAGGTAGTATGATTCGCTTAGATTTAAACGAGTTTGTCCGCCCAGATGATGTAGCGCGGCTGATTGCCGATGGGGCGCGCGACCCAGGCAGCTTGACGGCTCAGGTGCAAAAAAAGCCGTTTTCAGTGGTGCTACTGGATGAGATTGAAAAAGCTCATCCGCAGGTGTTGACGACTTTACTGCAGCTATTGGACGAGGGTATCCTGCGTGATGAAAATAACCGGGAAATTAGTTTTCGCGATACGATTGTCATTGCTACGTCAAACGCTGGAGCGGATAGAATTCGTGAATATATCGAGCGTGGTTATCAGCTGGAGCAATTTGAGCAAACGTTTATTGATGAGTTAATCAACGCTAACTTATTCCGACCAGAGTTTTTGAACCGTTTTGATGAAATTGTTTTATTCCGGCCGCTAGGCAAGGAGGAATTGTTGCAGGTTGTCGATTTGATTTTGGCTGGTGTTAATAAAACTTTGGCACCGCAAAAAATTCAAGTTGCGGTTGAGGAGGAGGGTAAGAAATTATTGGTTGAAGCTGGCTACGATCCACGCCTGGGCGCGCGTCCGATGCGCCGCGTTGTCCAGCGAGCGGTTGAGAATACTGTCGCTAAGCAAATGTTAGCTGGTACGGTTGCACCTGGATCAACTACAATTATTACCGCCGAACAAATCCGCCAGATTTTAAGTAGCCAAACCCCTCAAGCTCCAGTGATTCCACCGGCCAGTTAATTAAGTCTCTCGACAATAGATTTAGCCAACTTTCTGTTAAATGGAGCCACGGCTGCCACAGCTACCGCGCCAACACCTCTTACAAACGCGCGACTCTTAGCTTTGAAGCGTTCTTTGGCTGTCAGATTCTGTCAATCTTTGGTGATTCGGACAAAAATGCCAACCACGCAGCTCTTGCGCCCAGTGCTAGGCTCTTCTTTGTGTCGCCAGCCAGCACCTCAGCGAAGCCTGTACGAGCAGTAAAGTTAATGTCATATTGGTCAATCTTGCGATTCTCTCCTTCTTTAGCCAAAGCTTCATGTTGCTCCACTGCCTCAGTAGTCCATTTTTCAGATTCATCATAGTCACCTTGATGACGATAGGCAGCACTTAAATCACGGGCAGCACGGGCTTGTTCGGATAAGTTTGGTGTTAAATTATAGGCCGGGGAGGCTAATATCGCCGCTTGTCCGAATTTTTTCTCGCGTATTGCTTTTATAACTGCTTCCATTGCGCTATGGAAATCATTTGCGGGTCTTTGTTTGCCGGTCTCCATAGTGCTCACATTTATACCACTATTTAATATAAAAAGTAAGCAATTTATAGATATAATTAAAACCCGTCACAATAACGGGCTAATCTGGTACCCCGCACAGGAATCGAACCTGCAACCTTTGGTACCGGAAACCAACGCTC
>ERZ773263.1929-NODE-1929-length-11808-cov-4.811623_pt1 | contig 11808 bp, 14 predicted proteins | sample MGYA00511076_ERZ773263 | MGnify/ENA primary metagenome ERZ773263 (study PRJEB29015, sample SAMEA2738155) | human oral metagenome | biome: human oral; feature: human-associated habitat; material: saliva | place: China | collected 2195 ... | reverse complement strand
TTACAGACATTCAAGAATTTTCTCTTGGGTGTCTTTTTTGTTTAAAAATCAAGAATTTCCCTGAAAATTTCCACCATCACTTAATTTTTCAATGAATTATAAATAGAATGAACTGATGGTATGTCTCTAGTATAGAAATCTAATAATTAGATTGTATATGTATTGAAAAGTTCGTTGATTTTTGATACAGCATTTAAAGAGTGGCAAGAGAATAGGCAATATAGTGTTGTAGAAGAGTTTGCGATTGAATGGGGTATTGATAGTGAATTGTTGAAAAAATCACTGAGTGAGTATAATGTCAAAAAGCCAGATGAAATCCCATTCCGTGATGAAATAGCAAAGACTATTGATCCAGACAAAGCAACAAATGAATTTTCTGGAAGTAAGCTCAAACTTAATATGGAATTGAGTAATGTATTACCAAACTGGATGCAAGAAATGAAATTAAAGTTTAAGTAATATTAAAGAGATCAAGATAATTTCTTGATCTCTTTTTCGAATTAAAATAATGTATTAATTGGTTTAGGATATAATGGTTGAAAAAATTCAACTTCTCCATGTCTTAAAAGAAACATTTAGAATATGGAAGAAAATTTAGAAAACATCATCTCTATATAATCCATGATATGGTTTTTCGTTATTTTTAACACGTTTCAAACAATCTACACTAGCTTGCAAGAAATACAATTCAGTGCTACTAATGTCGCTTTGAGAATGTTTTTGTATAACGTCACAGTGTCGTTTAATATGCCAGATAGTATTTTTAATATTATTTTCTCTTAAATTTTTCATGAGACTATAATAACAAAATAACTAATAGTGAAGATTATAAATTCTAAAAGGTAAGAAATAGTATGTAAACGGTACTGAGAGGAAGGTTTCAGATGAATTAGATTTCTATTTTGCAAAAATCGCTAACTATTCGGACTAAATATATTTAGTAGTATGTTATTTGTACCCAAATTCTTTCAAAGCTTTTTTATATGCATCACTATCTTTTTTGTAGTATTCATGTTTTACTCCACTAATGTCGGCAGTAAACACACCGTCTTTAAATGTGTAACTAGCCGTTCTATTTAGCATCTGAGATCCCATTAATTCAATTGTTTCATTTTGAGTATTAATATCAACTGATGCTAGGTATATTTGTCGAATTTGAATTATAGAGTATTTGATAGTACTATAGGTTAGTGAAATCTGATGAAACTAGAATTTTGAAGGCTTAATTTCAAAGAAAAACCTTTACTGGAAATTCCTAATTCATTTAGAAGTAATATAAGCTCTTAATTAGTTTATAGAATTAAAATATATTTCAGATTACTTACTTGAAAGTAGTTTTTTTGTAAAAACGTTATTTAGAGTCTATAGAATATTATGATATAATCAATATGTATAAGTTGGTTTTTTTCTAATTCTTTTTGTGAGATTTCACCTACTTATACTTAACATTTTACAAAAGTCCATATCTATACGTGTTGGAATATTGGGAGGTAAATGATGTCCAGTAGAAATGTATTTGTAATGGCTGGTGGTACTGGAGTTACTCATCACTATCTTAATACAATCGAGAACAAAGTATCTAAAAATATAATTATAAGAGCATTAGAGGCTGATCAAAATTATGATAATTACGAATTGGATACCATTCGTAACAATAAAAATGATTCATTTTCTGTTTGGGGATATAGTGAGAAGGATAATAATTTGAAATATAATCCTCCCAAAAAAGGAGATATTATATTTATTACAAAAGATAACGCTGCTGTATATATGGCAACGATTTTTGAAATATATGATTCTAAAGAATTAAATTTTATTTGGACTGGTAGAGAAAGCTGGAGATATAAACTAATATTTGAAAATGTGATTCGAATCTTTATTCCCTATCCCAAAGACGTAAAGACAGAAATGTGGTTCGAAGAACATTCTTTTTCACCTGGGGTATCAACTATTGGACACATAATTGAATGTTATAGAAATAAATTGGGATTTCGAAATATAATTGGTGAACAAGATAAAAAAGGTCCAATTCAGGGCGCATTAAAAGTGAGAATAAGTTCAGATAAAGTTCTTGATAATTTATTGAAATATTTTATCAAAACACATTTTGAATGTATAGTGAAGGAAATATAAAATGGTAAATGATAAAAATTTCCCTATAAAACTTCGTACAAAAGATTCTAAAATTAGACTTAATTATTCTAATAAGATTGATTCGGTGTATTGTATAGTGGGAGAAAATGGATCTGGAAAAACAAGACTGCTCAATTCTATATTAAATAATGATGAGAATATTATAGATTTATCTGATGAAAATGGTGTGAATAGAAAAGAATATTATTCTTTTGTAAAATTCTCTGCTTCAGTGGAATTGGAAAATTCAAATAAACTACCTGATAATTCTATTGATATTTCAACATCATCATTTTTGAAAAGAATGAATCTAGAAAGTTTAAATCGAGAAGATTCAATTAATCAAGTTAAAACCTTCATAGAATATTACAATGATGTTGAAGGTGATAAGAAATGGCAAAACTTAATTGATATTTCAAATAAAAAATTATATATAAAAATGACTTCAAGTGGTGAAGGGATTGTAAAATATAAAAAATCGTATTTTAATGGTAATCCGTTGAGAGAAAATTTTGATGAATGTTTAGAGCAAATCAGAAAGAATATTAGAAAGTTTGAAAAACACACAGAATCAAAAGAGATAATAAATGTTTTAATAACAAAATTTATTGCAATACTTACAAATGACATTTTATTGATGATAGATAATGATGAAACTAATCATCAAGAGGATGAATATAATTCTAAAATTACTTCTTTATTTAGGAATATCAATAGAAAGAAAATTAAACCTTATAGTAACTTTTATACCATCTTAAGAGAAATTCTAGAAATTAAAAAAGATGAGAATATTGGTCACAAATTAGCAGCGGTGAAGAGATTTTTTAATGATTTGGAAGAATTTAGAGATAAGAGAAAAAAGTCATATAGAATTATAGAAGGCGATGATAGGGAAAGAATTGCAAGTATTATAGAAATGATGTGTAGTAATGATCCAGATAGGTGGATTACGAAAGAAGTATTTTCTGTATTGGAATTTAGATGGGGGGGACTTAGTTCAGGTGAGTTAGCATTGCTTAATTTATTGGGACGTTTAAATAGTGTAAGAAATCGATTAAAAGACAATGTGATAGTCCTAATCGATGAGGTTGATCTAGGACTGCATCCTGAATGGCAAAGAAAATGGGTTAAGTATGTATTGCCTATTATAGGTGACCTTATGAAAAGAAGAGGCGGTTCAGTACATGTAATGTTAACGACTCATTCACCAATAATTCTTTCAGATTTTATGAAAGAAGATGTAATATATTTATCGAATGGAGTAAATAATAAACTAAACAAAATTGATATAAATTTCAATACTTTTGGACAAAATATTTATAGTTTGTTCAAAAATTCGTTTTTCTTAGAAGCTTTTAAAGGAGGCTTTTCTCATGATGTTATTGAAGGATTATTAAGGATTTTTAGTAATATTTCTGATGAAGAAGTTATTTATCAAAAAAAGAGTTTTATAGAATTTTGTGATACTTATAATATTAAATTTCCCAGCGGGAAATCTGGAGTGATTAGAATATTTTTCGAAGAATTAGTAAATACGATTGGTGAAGATATTATTCGAAATCATTTAAAAAGACAGATAAAAAATGCTAGATGGGGTGATGAAGAAAATGTTAATGTAGATAACCTAAAGAAAATTGAGGAACTTAAAGAACAGATAAAAGAACTTGAAGAAAAAATAAAATATGATAAAGATAACAAAATATTATAGTGAGCAAGAAATAAATAGATATTACCAGTTTTTATTGGCTAGAAATCCGGAAAAGAAGGTAGCGAATGGGACGGTAATTGAAAAAATAGACAGCGTTGGAAATAAAGTAGTTGAGCTCCTAAATAAGTTGCCTAAAAAAAATAGAGGTAGTGAAACGATTTCTGACTTTAAAGAATTAATTACAATGAACTTTTCAAAATTAAAGAAGTTCTACTCTTCTCTTAATTTAAATAATGAAGATTATATAGATATAATTAATGATGAGAATAATCAGGAAGTTTTAAATACTTATAAAGGATATTATTCAAAGTTTTTCACCAATAATGATGGAAGTATTAAAACTAAAAATAATATCAGTCTCATTAAGGATTTAGGAATTACAGTCTGTCCTTATTGTAATAGAAATTACATAAATTCTAGGCATGACAAGGTAGGGTGTGAATTTGATCATTACTATAACAAAGACGACTATCCATTTTTTGCTTTAACATTGTCAAATTTAATTCCATCATGTAGTACTTGTAATAGAGTTAAAGGTAAAAAAGATTACAAATTCTGCCCTTTTGATCTCGAAAAAAAAGAAAATGTGGAGTTTAGAGTATCTCCGCCTAGTGATAGTTCAAAGATAGAATTACTCTTTGATAAAAAATCACAAAGTAGCAATATTTTACAATTGGAAACAGCTTATGAAATTCATAAAATAGATGTTGATGAAATGTTTATGAGAGAACAAAAGTATTGTAAAGAATATCGTGAATATTTAACGAAGCTTTTCGAAGGTAAAGGAGAACTAGAGACCGAAATTTCAGATGATTTTTTTGATAACATGATATTTGGAGAAATTGCAAATGATAGTTTTAGTGACTATTTAAATATATCTTTAGCAAAATTGAAAAAAGATACATATAATTATATAGTCCAACTGAGAGAGGAATAGATCGTTAGAGCTTTTTTATGTTAGGAGATGTTTATGGAATACAATAAACTCATTCAAAAATATTCTGATTTATTATCAATATCAGCTTCAGATTATATGAATGCAGAAAACAGTTATAAAATATATATCGAACTATTTGATAGATTGCTAATTACTGAAAATCTGGAAGATCTATATAATATAAAGATCGATATAGAAAAGGAAAATCCTTGGGGAAATGCAATACTCAATGAAGATAGTATGTTTAGGAGTGTTGCACGTGTTGATCTCCCTATACTTGGTCCTCTTTTAGAAAAAGAGATGAAATCTTTTCAAAAACAATATGCAGAGGAATTATATAACAATGACCGTATTGATAAGGTTCAGATCCTTAAAAATAGGTTCCAAGATTTTGAGCATGCTTTTGATGGTAATTTCGAAAATCCAAGAGTGCTTATTTTAGGAATTAATCCTAAGATGAACGATATAGATCATAAACCATATAATCTACTCACTGTCTATGAGAGACCGTTTAATCAAACGAGAACAATATTAAAGAGTGATGATATAAAAAACGATTACTATTTTTCCAGTTCGAAAGGATTGTTTTTCAAAGGGATGATTAATAAAAATAATGAAACAGAAGTTAGATTATACAATGAAGTATGTAACCGAATTGATTCTCAAGAAAAAATTACTCCGGTAGCATTATGGGAGTTTTTTCCTTATGCCTCAAAAAGTGAAACTGAATGGTATAAAGATATGGAGATTGGCCATGGTACAAAAGCAATCAAAAACTATTTTAACTTGAGGAGCATCCTTCCAAGTCAGATTTGGATGTTGTGTCTTCTAACGTACACAATAAAGAAATCAGTATTGAGTAATGAGAAGCTAACAATCTTTTTGAAAAAGAATAATAAAGAGTTCAGAGAGAATTTTTTAGATCAGTACTTCAAATTTTTAAATCTAGAAGAATTGAAAAATATTAATATTTTAACGAAGAAAAACGGAAGAAGGAAAGAATTCTCATACACTAATGTAAAACCATATTATAAAAATTCACAATGGAAAGAAAGTGATAATGTTTTTGATTTTTTTAAGAATGAGTGGGATATTGAATGTAGAAATAACTAGTTTATTATTTATTCTAAGAGAGTAGTAATTTTAAACAATGTTTTTATTAGCAATTTAGACATTTATATGTGATATTTTAGAGGTACTCACAAATAAGTTTCTAAAAAATATAAATTTTTTTCGGAAAGAAAGAGATTATTTAGAACTGGTATATTATGACCTAATAAATATAGATGTTTATCTTTTTTGAAAATTTAGGCTATAGTTTTTATGAGTAAAAAAATTCTCTTTTTTTTATAGTTTACGAGGTGAATAAATTAAGAAAAATATGTTTGAAGGGATGGGTAGGGTATCCTATTTTGATACAATAGGGAAAAATGATCCGACTCTAATATCGTTTAAAAAAATGAAAAATTTGGTTGTGAAGGAGTGACATATGCAAGAATTTACAAAGATAACTATTGAAAAAGACTACTTACCTTATAGGAAAATAGAACTAAATTGGTTGAAGAAAGAAAGCAATCCGGATACTGAAATACTAAGAAGTATGATTATATTTGGAAGAAATGGAACAGGGAAAAGTACTATTTCTAAATCTATTTCTAGTTTAAGAGACATAAGTGAGGATATTACCCTTATTAATGAAAAAAATAGAGTGAATAACACGATAAATATTACTGATAGCGATAAAGAAACTATATTTGTATACAATGAAGATTTTCAAAGCAAAAAAGTAACTTTTACAGAAAATGAAAAATTTGAGGCAATTGTCCTTATTGATGATCAAAAAGATCTAATGTCGAAGATAGCATCAAATAAAAGTGAAGTAAAAAGATTAGAATCTAAATTGACTCGATATAATGAGGCTCTTTCAAAGTCTAAAAATGCTATAAGAGAAAGTATTGTAGGTTCGAAAAAATCAAGGTGGAAGAGTATTTATAGTAAATTAAACAATAAAACTCCTTACTTCAATGATAGTCTAATAAATAGAATTTCTAGTTCTGTTTCTTCAAAATCAGTGCTAAAATTAGAAGAAGATCTTAACAATCTGATAAAAGAAATAGAATCAGCTAAGAATGAAAAAAGGATTAACAGATGTTCGGAAGTGGAAATCCCTATTACTGAAATAAAAGACAAATTAAGAATCATTTCTGAACCAGTTAGTATGATAGAGCTAACCGAGAGAGAATCAGATTATTGAAATACTTGGAAATAATGTTGACAGTAGTATAGAAAAAACAGAAAATATTTTAAAGGGGAATTCAAATAATTGTCCAACATGTTTTCAGGAAATCAACGAGGATTATAAACGAGATACTTTAGCTCAATTAAAATCTGTTTTGAAAAAACAATTGTTAAATAATGAGATATCTGAACATATTGAATGTATAGATCAAGTTATTAAAATATCTGAGCTTATAATTGCAGAATTAGATTTTGTAGATCTAGATAAAAGAATAGAAGAAGATGTAAGGATAAGTTTGAATAAATCAATAGAAGATTTAAAATCAAAACTTAATCTAATGATTAATGAACTAAATACTAAAAAGAGTAATGTATATATGGATTATAACTTTAATAGTGAATTACTCTTCAAAGCTAAAAATACTTATGATGTAGCTTTGTCTGAATACAATAGAGCTTGTGATGAGTATAATATAAGATTCAAGAAATTTTATGCTAACATTAAAGAAGCAAATAAGCTTAATGATAAATTAGCTTATAAAGAAACAGAGATTTTTCATCAAGAAGTAATTAATAATAAAAAAGAAGCGAATAAAACTGAGAAATCAATAAAAGAGTTAACTGAGAAAATTTTAAAAGATGAGCAGTCGGTAAAAAATACTACTTTAGCTCTTGACAATATTAATAAGCAATTAGGGAGAGTATTTTATGATTCTGAGCGATTAAAATTAGAACAGGAAGACGGATTTTATTATGTTTTATCTAGAGGGAAAAGGACAGATTTAAGTAGTTTATCTACTGGAGAAAGAAATACGATTGGTTTATGTTACTTTTTTTCTATAGTCAATCAAAATCAAAATGTTGAAAATCAATATAATTTACCACTTTTATTAGTTCTTGATGATCCGGTATCTAGTTTTGATCATGAGATTAAACTAGGAATATATAGCCTCCTTCGAGGAGAAATTGAGAAAATTGGTATTGGTAATGAGAATAGCAAGATACTGATACTAACCCATGATAGTGATGTCTATTATAATTGTTATAAAATATTTGAAGATATCTTAGATGCTGATGGGAAGAGAGTTTTTAAAGATAGTCAAATTAAATTAAAACAATTGAATTCTATGACTGGTATAGAGACAGCCGATAAAGAGGAAAACTTCTATTCTATGCAACTTACAAAAATATATGAATTTGCTTGTATTGAGGATGAGAAATGTGATTTTGCAAAAGCTTTTTCTCCGTATATTGGTAACGTTATGAGACGAGTGTTGGAAGCTTTTTCTACATTTAATTATCAAAAAGGGATATCAGAGATAAGTTCGAATGAAGTATTATTAAGTGAATCGATTGATGATAAAGAAGAGAGAGAACTTCTAAAATCTCATATGTATAGATTGCTTCTGAATGGGGAAAGCCACTATTCGGATAAAATTTATGGAATAACTGAAAGAGATAGAGAAGTATTGCTGACCATTAAACAAAAGATTCAAACAGCTAGATTCGTATTAGTTCTATTATATAGTCTTAATTCAATTCATCTTAAATACCAAATCAATAATTTTGATCAAACAATATTAGAAAGTTGGAAATCTGATCTTATAGGTAGTAAAAAATAAAGATAATATTTTTGATCATCATAAAATTGGAAAAGTTTCTCCATTTAAAACAATTTGAGTAAAATTTTTTCAAATTATTTAAATACGGAAAGTGTGTTTAAAGTTGTTATACTATGATTCTGAGACATGCTGAAATACTTCTCTATCAAACCAAGTCTTAAGAAAGCTCGTAGAGATATGCTATGCACAGTTGCCCCAAGAAAACAAGCGAAGCGATGTTTGATTGGATGGCAACCGCTGCACTCAAAATCTTAATCAACACGATACTATCAACGTTTACAGACATTCAAGATTTTTCTCTTGGATGTCTTTTTTTGTTCAAAAAACTAAAGTTCACCCCGTTATTTTTTGATTTTAAGTATCCATTTCACCTCTATTTAGAAAAATATCAAATCAATTCTTATTCAGGATAAGAGTTTTGACCTAAATCATTTACAAAATGACAAAAATAATGACATTTTTGACTAATATCATTGTCAAAAATAAAAAGATATGTTACAATGTAATCAAGTTAAAGAAATAAGACTTTGAACGGAGAAACTATGAGGATATCGGTAATAATATCTTATATAATAACAAAGGAGGAAAAATCAGATTCTACCATTTTGGGGATATCTAAGCGAAATGGATGAATTTGATAGACAATCGGTAAATATGAAGCTAAAAAATCGTTTAAAAGAGCTTCGCGCTCGTGATGGTTTAAACCAAACTGAGCTTGCCAAGCTAGCAGGTATATCTAGGCAGACCATTAGTTTGCTAGAGCGTGATGAGTATACCCCCTCTATTATTATCGCCCTGAAAATCTCTCAGATATTTCATGAGCCAGTAGAGTCGGTATTTCGCATAGAGGAGGAAGAATCATGAACAAATATAGAGTAATTTATTATCTTTGTATCATTGCCTTTATAGCAAATGTCTCGATGATGATCGGGACCTTGCTGGGATGGTTTCACATTTTAGACAGTAATTATTTTTTCTGGAGTAGCTTGATTTTTAGTTTAGTATTTGAGCGGATAGAAAAGAAAGTAAAAGAAAGAGTATAAAGGAGTAAGATTATGAAAGAGTTTTTGGCAGATTTTCAAGTAGATACCGAACACAAAGAAATTGCAGGGGTTTGTGCCGGTATAGCTAATTATTTCAATATAGACCCTCTGATGATTCGTGCACTGGCTTGTTTGCTTTTTCTATCTTCGATAGAAATTAGTCTTCTCACCGTTATAAGCTATGCTCTTTTAGCTGGCTGGATGGGGAGTGAATCTCTTGAAGAGGTCATCAAAAAATCAGGGTACAAGATTCTATTTTTCTATCTAGTTGCCATTCTCCTGAATAGTTTTGGTGATCAAGTTTTAACGGCTACTTTTGGGTTTGGGCATGCTCTGGTTCAAGGACTGCTAGGTTTATTTTAGAAAGAAGATAGAAAATGAAAAAGAAACATTTATTACTATTGTTAGGAAGTATATTGTTGGGTGGTTTAATCGGAATGTTTGGTGCTACCTTTACGAATCTTCATTTAAACATTTCTCAAGAGCAAGTACAGTTTGTTTTAACAACCTTCTTTTTCTGTCTGGGAATACTATCGACCATGGTAGCTCTTTATTTTATTATGAATAGTAGGAAAGCTTATGATAGCTACCTAGCAGAAGAAGATGATGAATTAAATGAGCTAGCTTATATCAAGATGTATCGCTCTCTAGATTATGGGACAGTTGCTTATAATGTTTTGCAAGTTAGTATGCTTTTCAGTTTGGTTACCGTGTTACCTAGTCATGATCTTCCGTTATCAGTTTTTCTCTTAGCGGTATTGACCATTCTTGTTGGAAGTTTCTGCGTTAAAACAACGAGCAAAATTCGTAATTACCAGCTCTCTATTTTAGCCACACCAAAAGAGGTATTAGACTATCTAGAAACCTATGACGAGGGAGAGAAACAAGCGGAAATGGCAGAAGCTTATTTAATCTTGTTCAAACTCAATCAGCTAATCTTACCATCTGTCTATATCATCTTGTTTGCCCTATCTATCATTCTTGGTGAAGTGCAATTAGTTGGCGTCCTTATAATGGCTGTCATCCATCTCTACATCAATATTGCACAATTAAGAAAAACAAAACGTTACTTTAAATAACAGGGATTTCTATGAATCGTGTCGCAAATGTAGGTGACGATCTTGAAAGGAATGAATCAATCAAAATAAATTTCATTCCGAGATAGAGCTATAACATAGAATTTTAAAAAGTTTGTAAAGTAGCTTTAGTAAACGTTCTTTTAAAAAAATGCTAATCATTACAATGGGCACCCTTCGGGGTGTTTTTTCTATACCTAAGATAAATGGAAAACAAAAACCCACCCTATCTTCCACGGTCAAACATGACTGTAGAAAAATAGAGTAGGTCTAGGATGTTAAAGACTATTTGTCGTCTTTATGAAAGATATTTTTAACGCCCTTGATCGCTCCTTCAACAGCTTCTTTTGCATCTTCAGCAACTTCTTTTGCTTTTGAAGCAACTTTTTCAGCAGTGCCTTCAGCTTCTGTTTTTGTATCGCCGGTTAATTTACCGAAGCCTTCTTTAACAGAGCCTTTTACTTGATTCAATTTTTCTTCTAATGACATAGCGTCACCTCCATGAAGTTAGTCGTTTATTTCTCTGAATGCAATACTGTTGATTTAAAAAAATAAAAAATATTTGTCTCAGATTAGAATGAGTATATTCTTTTTAAAATGGAAAGTCAAATTTTTGCTACGGCTAAAAAGCAGGATCGACTTTTGATCTGATGGCAAATCGTGAGCGACTAATCAGTCACGACATTTCGTTTTTCCAGCAAAGATTTGAAACGAAAGAAGAGAAAAACTTTTCTGTATCCAATGAAATAAATGGTATAATGGTCGTAAATGGATAGATGGCACAGTTGTTTTTTGAAAAAGAGAAGATAAACATGAAAAGAATCCTCACAACCTACCCTGTTATCAGTACTTTAGCTCTAATCTGTTTATCGCTCGGTCTATTGACTTCCTTTTATGGGGATGCTATGTATGACCTATTGGCTTTTCATTCAAAGCCGGTGTATGGTTGGCAATATGTCAGTGGGACCCTGATGCACGGTAGTAAAGGAGCCCCTATCTGGTTTTTATGGGTCCATTTGTTGTTAAATGGACTCATGATCCTTCCCTTCGG
>ERZ773263.1928-NODE-1928-length-11819-cov-15.121727_pt1 | contig 11819 bp, 10 predicted proteins | sample MGYA00511076_ERZ773263 | MGnify/ENA primary metagenome ERZ773263 (study PRJEB29015, sample SAMEA2738155) | human oral metagenome | biome: human oral; feature: human-associated habitat; material: saliva | place: China | collected 2195 ... | reverse complement strand
CGACCTTGGCGCGCAGCTCCTCGGGGTGGAAGAGGTCCTGGATGCGCAGGCCGATGCGGTTCATCTTGTCGGCGTAGGTGGGGCCGATGCCTCGGCCCGTCGTGCCGATCAGGTTGTTGCCGCGCGCACGCTCGTTCGCCTGGTCCATGAGGCGGTTGTACGGCGGGATGATGTGCGCGTTGGAGGAGATGCGCAGGCGCGAGCAGTCGACGCCGCGCTCGGTGATTTCCGCGAGCTCCTCGAAGAGCACGTCCAGGTCGACAACAACGCCGTTACCGATGATGGGGGTGACGCCTTCGGAGAGAATTCCGGCGGGCAGGAGGTGCAGCGCGTACTTTTCGCCGTCAATAACGACGGTGTGTCCGGCGTTGTTGCCTCCGTTGAACTTCACGACGAGGTCGGTGTGCTGGCCGAGCTGGTCAGTGGCCTTGCCTTTGCCTTCGTCGCCCCACTGGGCGCCGAGCACGATGACGGCGGGCATGAGTATCTCCGTAAAGTTTGGGTCCGTCGCGCGGGTGTGCGCAACAGACCCATATTAGCGGAGATCGACGAGGCCGGGGTACCTCGATCAGCCCGGTTCAGTTCCCGGTGGCGGCAAGGGCGACGCCGATACCCCACGCGGTTGCGCTGGTCAGGGCGGCAATCAGTTCGATGGCAATCGTCCAGCCGAAGGCCTTGAGCGCCTGGAGGGTGGACGCCCAGGCGGTTGCGGTGTCGCGGCTGCGCAGGTATTCGACGACGAAGGTCGTGGCGATCATACCGAGGACGAGGCCGAGGGGCAGGCCGATGAACCAGCCGACGACGCCGCCGAGCGCGCCCCACACGAGCGTGGATTGCGGAATCCCGGCTTTGTTCATGCCGCGCGCGGGGATCACGTATTTGAGGACTGTGCCAAGGATCAGTACGAGCGCCGCGATGGCGAAAACAATCCACGCGCTGGACGTGCCGGTCAGCCACGCCCACACGAGGATCGCGCCGCCGACGAGGGGCGCGGAGGGCCAGACTTGGACGACGGCGCCGATGACTCCCAGGAGGATGACAACGCCGACGATAACGGTTCCGAGGACACTCATGGGGGCCATGGTAGCGGCTCGGTGTTTGGGCGGAGTGCTCGCGCTGCTAGCCTGAGACCACCACACGACGGAGGGACGAGGCCGTGGCCGGGTTCGCGCTCACTGCTGGGCGCGCGCTTGGGCACACTAGTTCCTCTACGACGCCGCGTTCTCAGGGAGACTGATGAGTGCTCTGTTTGCTTTCCGCCCGATGACTGTGTTCGACATATCGTGCCCGCCGCGCGAGGCTTTCGAGCGGTGCATGGGCTTTTGGGCGACCATCGGTATCCGTTCCGAGACCCCCGGGATGGGTGACCAGTTCGCGATGCGCGGCTGGACGGGCACCGAGATCGCGATCGGTCACCGCCGTGGATCCGGACCCGACGCGGATCTGGGCGATCTCGGCGCGATTGCCCCCGGCCTCGGAATTGCGTTGCTGGCCGTTCACCTGACGGAGCCGATGCGCAAGCCGATCGACTGGACGCGCCTCATCGTCGCCGCTCGCCCAGTCCCTGGAAGCCACCCGAGGTCCGAGCTGTGGTGTTTCCCCTGGGACGACACGATTCGGGGTCCGCGCCTGACGAAGGCTCCCCTCGACCGCGCGTTCGATAAGCTCGCTCAGGCGCTCACCCGCCAGGGGGTCCTCCTGGGTCCCCCACGCCTCGTCAACAAGAAGGAACTTCCCGGGGATTCTCCCCTCTCCGACGTCGGCATCGCGACGATGCACCGCGCGGCACGCAAGGCGACCGGCACCAGCCCTCTCCGTTTCCGACGCTCAGGACACCCATGAAACAGTTATTCTCCAGTGTCGGCCGCAGCCTCTCGCTCACTGCGTACCCGTTTACGGTCTTTCGCCTGGCCGTGTCCCCCGACGAGGCCGTGGCGCGCTGCGTCGCCCTGCTGCACAAGAACGGCATCCGGGCCGAAACGCCCGGCATGCGCGAACAATTCGCGCGAATCGGCTGGGTAGGCACCGAGCTGGCTACCGGGAACACCGGGAAGGCTTTTCTCGTCGATGCGATTGCCTCGACCACCACGACAGGCATCATCGCCGAACTGTTCCCACGGGCGGTACCCGACCGCGTCAAGCGGGCCTTCCTTGAGAAGACACGCATCGAAGTGATCGCCCGACCGATCCCGGGCGGGATGAGACCAATGTGCGAGCTGTGGTGTCACTTCGACTACACGTCCACCAACGAGACCATGTTCGCGGAGGATTACATCGCGTCGATACTGGAGGGGGTCGAGCAGTCCTTCCGGAACGAGGGACTCATGATGACCGCCCCCGAGCGCCTCAGATACCGCGATATGCCGCACAACGTTCCCCTAACTCTGCGGACTCTCGGAGCGATGCGCAAGGCCGCGAAAAAGGAACGCAAAGGACGGTAGCTATGGCGACGAACCATGTCCCCGGAGGCGGCTCATGACCACGAATTCACCCCTCACTCCGAGCCGGATCCTGAACCCGCGTCGTTACCTGTGCGCACTGGTCACACTCGACCCTCACCAGGCGGTCGCTCGCTGCGTCGACTACTGGGCGTCGAGGTGGAGGTGCGTCCTGGAGGAAACGCCGGGGATGAGCGACCAGCTCGCCCAACGCGGGTGGGTCGGCACAGAAATCGCGGACGGAAGCGACAGTTGGCGCGCTTTTCTGTCTCCGATCATTGACCCGATTGCGCGCAGCGACCTGTTCACGGCCTCCGCCTCTCAACCGATGAGAAGCACACGCCGCCAGACGTCACGGATCATGGTCGCGGCACGCTCGCGCGCAGTAGGAGGCCGCCCCGCGAGCGAACTGTGGTGCTTCGACACGCGCGTGGGCCACAGGGACACCCCCGCTACCCCGGCAGTCGTGGGCCAGTACCTCCAAGACTTCGCCCTGACGTTTCAGGTCGAAGGATTGCTGCTGGAAGAACCCCGTTTCTTCTTCGGCGGCGACCTCCCCAAGGACCACCCGTTTGCGATGGACGGCATCCTTACGATGAGGCGTGCCGCTAAACAGAGTATTCGAAGGAAGAACCACGCATGAAGATGACAACGACTCCCCCGGCCTCGTGGACCGGGAACCTCTTTCGTCATCCACCTCTGGGTGTCTACACGGTCACCGGCTCCCCCGAGGACGCGGTCAGGCGGTGCCTCGACCTGTGGGTGACGATTGGCGTACGCGAGCAAACGCACGGCATGCCCCAGCAGTTTGCACGCCGCGGCTGGGTCGGCACGGAAATCACGGTCGACGCCTCAAGCAGAGCAACGGAGAAGCCGTCCCTTGGCCTTCCCGATCTGATGGGCGCGGTTAGCGACGCTGGGACGCTTCTCCATATGGCATACGAGGAAACCGTACCCGAGGGCCTTCGCGCAGTCACCGATACGGTTGGCGAGGTCGCCGGCTTCGTTGGCAGCGTCGCGTACTCGGGGGCAACCAGCGTCGCAAACACGGTTGGCGGACTCGTGTCGGGCTTCGCGGCAAAGGCCTGGCGCAAGGAGCGCCTACCGAAGCCCGGCAAATGCCGCATCGTGGTCGCAGCCCGCACGCTGCCCGATCAGGAGAAGGAGGCTGCGCAGCTGTGGTGTTTCCTCACCGATGAGGTGACCAAGCGCGCATTCCGATCTGACGACCAGATCGACGAGGCATTCCAATGGCTCGAACGCAAGCTCGCCGAACAGAATATCCTGCTCGATGTTCCCCATTACGTGAACCAGAACGACCTGCCCAACGACAGCATTCTCAGGGCGGACTCCCTTGCCAAGATGCGTCGCTCGGCGAACACAGAGATCCGCCCGTGAAGCATTGAGCGATGAAATCACTCTCGCCGCGGGCGCTGGTCAGCGCCCGCGGCGAGAGTCACGACAGGGAAAAGCTCAGCCCTGCGCGCGCAGGGAGGCGACCTCGTACAGAGCAATGCCTGTGGCGACGGCCGCGTTGAGAGACTCGACGGTCGACGCGATCGGGATCGACACAATCTGATCGCAGGTCTCGCGCACGAGGCGGGACAGGCCCGCGCCCTCGGCACCGGTCACGATGACGAGGGGTCCATCCGCCAGCGACAGGCCGCGCAGGGGCGCATCGCCTCCGCCGTCCAAGCCAACCACGAAATAGCCCGCCGCCTTGGCTTCTTCGAGGGCGCGTACGAGGTTCGTCGCGCGAGCCACGGGCACGCGCGCAGCCGCACCGGCCGACACCTTCCACGCGGTCGTGTTCACGCCCGCGCTGCGGCGCTCGGGGATGATGACGCCGTCCGCGCCGAACGCGCCCGCGCTACGCAGGACAGCGCCCAAGTTGTGGGGGTCCGTCACCTGGTCGAGGGCCACGAGGAGCGGGTGGCCCAGCTGCTGGAGCGACCCGGCGATCAGGTCCGAGGCGTCTGCGTACTCGTAGCCGCGCACCTCGATGGCAACGCCCTGGTGGACGGCACCGTCAGTCGCGACGTCCAGGTCGCGGCGGGTGACCTCGTACACGGGGGCACCCATGGCACTCGCGAGGCGCACAACCTCCTCCACGCGATCATCCTTCACGTTGTCGAGGATGAAGACGCGCTCAATCGGGACCGAGGCACGGGCGGCCTCGGCGACCGGGTTGCGACCGGCGATCAGCTCGTGGCCGGGCTTGACGCGGATCGACGACTTGGCGCGAGCGCGCGCAATCGCGGCCTCCTGCGCCTCGCGTGCCTCGCGCTTGACCTTGCGCTTGTAGGCCGGGTGGTAGGTGCGGTCCTCAGCCTTGGGGGTCGGCCCCTTGCCTTCGAGGCGTCGGCGCGAGTGCCCGCCGGTGCCGACCTGCGCGCCCTTCTTGGTGCCCTTCTTACGGATGGCGCCGGGGCGCCCGCTGTGTGAGGCCATGGTGTCTCCTCGTTGTCTCGTGAACTGACACCAGGGTACGGCGTTCAGGCCACATCGGGGCCACAGCGGCGCGCCCGGGGGCCAAAATCACGCTCTGACATGCATATTCCACGGAGACCCCACTGCATACTCGTCTCTTCCGGACCAACCCCATGTCAGGCACGCACCCGGACCCTGCCACGGCCTCGTCAATCGCACAGCCCGGACGGGATACACGTCAGTCCCCCGCGAGCATCAGCCCCACTCTGCCCTCACGCACACCACGCCCCTATGCGCCGACACTCGCCACGGCCTCGTCCACCGCGTCAGCCCGGACGGGATACACGTCAGTCACGCGCGAGCAACGACGCGATTTTCTCGACCGTCGAGCCGGAGCGGATCGTCACCTGCCGGTAGAAGTCCTCGCGTAGGAGACGCTTGTGGTAGGCGGTCTTCAGGAAATTCTTCTCGTCGAATTTGCCCCAAAACACGGCATGCTCGCCGAAGTACACGGCTTCGTCGCCCAGTTCCATGGCCTCAATACGCTCGCGCACGTGACCACGGTCAAGGCCCCGCGTGTAGAAGAGCGCGTCGCGGCGGGCGACCTCACCGTGCCACCAGTCGGGTAGGTTGTGTAGTTCCGCTAGGTAATCCTGCCCCGTCAAGAGGGCCAGTCGAATCGGGAAGTCGTAGCGGCGCGCCAAGACATGTTCGACGGCCTCCGCCACCTCGTCACGTGGGACATCAGCCTCAGCCTCGAAGAGGAGGTTGCCACTGTTGATGTAGGTGCGCACGTTCGTGAAGCCTTCGGCGGCGACCTGCTCACGCAGCTCGCTCATGACGACCTTGTTGTTGCCGCCGACGTTGATGCCGCGCAGCAAAGCCACGTACTCCACGCTGCCTCCCTTCTGTCGCGACTCCTCACGTCGTCGGACACCCCAGGCCGCCCAACGAGAACTGCGGAACCAGAATCCCCTTCTCTAAAACGCAGGCAGATACGACGCAGCCCCGGGAGCGCGCATCAAGCAGAGGCCACCCCGAGGCATCCGTTACCAATGATAGACTGGTCCAATGGGCGATAGCAAGCGTAGCAACGAAGCTAACGAAGACCTCCGCGCGTACATCACTGAACCCCGTCTCCGACCGTACCTCCAAACCTGCGACGGAGATCTCTCACTCGCTCTCGATCTCTATGCCTGGAACACGCGTATGGCGGCCGCCTGCCTACCGATGCTATCTCAGACAGAGATTCTTCTGAGGAATGCGCTTGACGAACAACTCAAAGAGTATTTTGACGAACCAGGACGTGGAATACCTTGGTTTCTCCAAGATTCATGCAAACTCACAGAAAACGAGCGACAACATATCGACACGGCAAGAAATTTAATTAAACGAAGTGAGAAGACCGAAACGCGCGATCAGATCATCGCCAACTTAACATTTGGATTCTGGGTACAGCTTCTTGATCGCAAACACGATCAGATATGGAGACAAGCTCTTCACCGAGCCTTTCGGCATCCGCAAACCAGCAAAGCTCCAGATGCTAAACGAGTACGATCACTTGTCAACGATGTGCGTCAGTTTCGCAATAGGATAGCGCATCATGACTACGCCCGCGATTATGACCTCCCCATGCTCATGTCACGCGTTCGCGAGCTTGCCGAGTTGATCTCGCCGACGTTTGGCACCTGGTTGGATGAGAACTACCAGGAAATCTGGATGAACCAGTGGCAAGAACGTCCAGCTACGAAACAGGACACAATGGTTGTCCCCGACAGTCGAGGCAGCTGGGAAACCTATAAGAGAAAGTCAGCCTATATCTGTCCCGCGGGGAGATACTTTAGGCAGGAAATTCAGTACATTGCATTTTACGTATCACGAACTATTCAGCGCCAGGTTCCTCGCATTACACAAGTAATAAACCCAGTCACCTGGACACCGGAGCACGCAACTGAGTTAGAAGCCTCAACTTCTCAAGACGACAAGAAAGTAGCAGATCTTATCAAATGGACTTTGAGTGAAGAAGGTGAGCGCATACTCGGCTCCAATTTTCAAGGCAGCCGACAGATGAAGGTTGTACTCCTAACTTCGTATCGGGATGAACAGAATCCACAGCAGAAGGATGGACACATCGTTCTTCCACACGAAATTCCCCACAACGAGTCGGGCAGAGGGAGCGGTTTCGTCCGCCAACACAGGTATGCTTCCCTTCACCGGCTCCAGTCAGCTTCAACAACAGCAGACCTCTAATCACCCGCGCCCGCCCCGAGCAACAGATGATCCCTCACGTCACAGTACGATCTCCGCGGCTTCCGTAGGCGGGCGGCCGGGCCTAGCTACGGTCGAAACAACAGCGCGAGGGCCACTGCACCCGTTACGGGCCGCTGCACCCGTTATGTGGCGCTGCACCCGAACAGAAGGGGTGTAATGCCTACGGTTCGGGTGCGCTGCCTCTTAGAACAAGTGAAAGTGTGGTCAGCTGTTGCTAGAAGCGGGCTGTGTGGGCTTATGGGTGTGTGCGTAGTGGTTCCAGGCGGTGGCTTTCGCCAAACCGTAGACCCATTCACCAAAATTCCACGAAATTTGGCTGTTTTTGCTCAATGGGTCTGCACTTTGGCGGAATGGATGCTGCACCGTTATGGGTGTGCCTCGTGGTCGGTGCTTGGGACTCAGATATGCGGCGTTGGCGGGAGCGTCGGTGTGTGGGATGGGGCTTAGTCGTGGTGTCCATTCCTCCTACGAAGCGTATCCGCGATAGAGCTTGTCGTCGATGCGGGCGTGCACCCGATCAGTGAGCATTGCACCCGTTCTGATCGGGTGTAACGTTCCTCAACGGGTGCAGCACCGGAAAAGTCGCACGTAATTCCATTGAGGCTCCTTCAATATTTGAAATCGCAACGTTGAAATTCCGCGGTTTCTGAGGTCTCTCGAGTGTGGGGTGTTGAAGAATTACGTGCGAGATTGTTGGGTAAGTGCTTAAGGATGAGAGCTTAGCGTGTCGTGGGGCTAGCCGGGGCTCCGCCGTCTAGTGCTTCCTTGAGCCAGTCGTAGGCGATGCGCTCCGTTCCGTTGGCCACCGTGATGGTGCCGCACTCGCGGAATCCGAAGGACATAAGCGCGCGCCGCATCGGCGCGTTGTCCTCGTGGGTGTCGCAGCGCAGGTAGTCCGCATGCTCGGCGGCAAAGCTGAAAATCGCCCGCGCGACCCCACGCCCACGCACTGCGGCCACGCGGTGGATGACGTGGTAGTCGGCATCGGAATGCCACGCGCCATCGATCTGGGCGTAGGTCTCGTCTGGCCCGGGACCGAAAGAAAAGACGGCGAGCGGCCCGGCTTCATAGGTCACGAGGAAGCAGTGTCCGCGCGCGATGTCTTCCTCAGCGTCAATGCGGCTCGGGTATCCCTCGGGCCACTGAGTCGCGTTCCCGTTCGCCTGCATGAACGCGCGGGCGTGATCATATGCCCCCTCAATGAATCCGAGGTCGTCAGGCGAAGCGATTTGAATCTGCATACCATCACCCTATCTGTGGACCATCGCTTGCTGACGAATATACCGACAATGCGGCCATGACAAGCATCAAAGGCCGGTCGCAATCTCATTGCCTAGGTAGTAAGTACCTGTATTCTTAGTCCTGAGGATCAGGCTCCTTGATCCAGTCATATGCAATCCGTGTTGATCCATCTTCTGCTACAAATGTGCCGCACTCCTTGAAACCGAATACCTCGAGTGCGTGACGCAACAGTGTGTTACTTGCGTTCACATCACTGCGTAAATAGTCTGCGTGCTCTGCAGCGTAGTTGAGAATGGTTCGCGCCGTTCCTCGCCCTCGGATAGCTGTTATATTGCTAATGACAAGAAAGTTCCCACACGAGTGCCAACTTAGCTCAGTATCCTCGTGATGGTGCACTGGAGTGGATGACAGTGCAAAAGAGCCGAGAATTGAACTAGGATTGCTTGTGGTTTCAGCTGAAGTGACAATGTAGCAGGAGGCGTTCTTCAAGCTAGTCGCAGCGTCTTGCTCATCTGCAATGTTATTGAATGTGTCTTTGTGAAGAGGTATTGCTTCGGCGACGTCTCTCATAAAAGCGGCGCTTTGACGGAGCTGCTCGAGGTTATGAGCTGATGCTTGTTGAATATGAGTTGGCTGCATTTGAGAAGGTAAAGTGCAGGCTGATGCGGAGTAAGCGGGGGTAGGAAAAGTGCCGGTGTCCCATGGTTCGATATAACGGGCTTTAGGCTCCTCTGCGTCTGCATCTTCAAAATGAAAATAATTCACACCTTGATTCAGTTGGGTGCAACGTAAATGATGGGTCTTTTTGGGGGTTGTTACAAGTTCATTTCTTGCTATGTCGAAATCTTCTGGTTTGATTATATAGTTGTTTTCGAAGTGAATTGGAATGTAGGGAAGTTCGATATTTAAAGGTGTTTTGAAAGAGATTGTTATCGGTGGTTCATTCTGCTGTGTAGTAAAGATATTTCCCTGGATTATGAAGTTTGGTGTGTCTTGAGGGTGTTCGCGAAGGGGAGCGTGCGGGTATCTAGCGTGATATGCCCTTTGGTCATTGTTGTTAAAAATGAGTTTCAGGCCGTTTCTGATCCCGCATTCCTCAAGGGTGATTCCCATCTCTGCGTGTGTGAGGTCGAGTTTAACTGTATTTAGTTGACACCTATAAAAAATGTATTCGCTAAATCGTGTTGGTTCTGTGTAGTCAACGTCTGTTATGGTGATATTTGATTCTGTGTAGATAGTCGGGCAGTTGCATTGTGTGGTAACTTGGCAATTGTAGCTATGTTCGATGTTAGGGGGATTGCAATCGCATTCTCTTCGAGAATGGCACGCCTTGTTGAGAAAAATGCACTCCCTGAACTCTGTCGTGGGGTATGGGGCGTCTTCCTTCCACTCAGGGGTTGGCCTAATTATCAATATTGGTTTTCGTGTTAAAAATGTTGTGTTTTGGAATATGCATCCACTGATATTTCGGGGTATTTCGTCAATCTGAATGGTGACGGGCTTATCGTGCTGTCCGATTTCTACTCCATCTTGAAAGTTTGTGTTGGCCCACATGACGTGTCCCATCTTAGAGTTGTAAATTCGCAATTTGTGTTCGAGATTTGAATTGCTTAGATCGATTGTTGCGTGAGTCGTTATATTTTGTATTCTAATGGGAGTTAGGAAACATGTGTCAGTGAGGCGGATGTGACCTTTGGACCAATCTGCTGTTTCGGAATGGTTCGTGTTGTCGCAGTTAATTCGAGTGAGAATGGTGTCGAGAATTGCGCGTTGGATTTCGGCATGTTCTTGTTCTTTACCTTCGGCAGTGAGGTTTAGGCCCTCGTGGCGAATTTGGAGGCAAAGGGTGTTGATAATGTGTTGGTGAAGTTGTCGGATCTCAGTGTCACTTAGTAATTTGCTATGTTGTGTAGAGTCAGCCAATTCTGCAAGAAGTAATACTGCTGCAAGTCTTATCCTCGGGTTGTTGGAATCCAGAGTATTGAGTGTTTGCTCGCGGCGCTTCCAGTAGTCTTCGCGTTCCGCTGTTGCTTGTGCTTGCTTCGCGTTGGCGGCATTGTCATGGCTCCTCTGCTGCCAGGCTGAGAATCCTAAGCCAGCTCCGGTGATGGTCAGGCATAGTTTGATTGCTTCGTGAGAAGGTGTGTGCATATGGAACGGCCAACGGTGGGGGTAGCGAAGCAAGCTATCGATGATCTCGTCGTAAGTGGCAGTGCCCCAGATCGAGGTGATCAGCATGCTGGACACGAACATGAGAATGGCTATTGCGAGCGGGGTCCACCAGTGCATCAGCCAGGCGGGCATGGGGGTTAGTCGTGCAGGTTCTTCCTCTTCCTTTTCCTTTTTGTCGCGCTTCCAGAACTTCAATCTCTCGAAGAAGGTTCTTAGTGTCGACGTGTTCTTCTGAGACTCGTTGCCGGTCGCGTGATCAGCGTTGGCGGGGACCATGCTGGCTCCTTTGCTCTGGTTTACTGCTTCGCATCGTAGCAGCCTGTCCAGAGAATTGGTCCCGCGATGAAGGTTAAGGCAACGTGGCTGTCAAGCGAACTCGCGCGTGGGTTCCTGGCGTCGCAGTTATAGCGTGGAATGTGGCAGCAGGGCCCGATGGGTGGCTACCTGGGCCCCATAACTGGAGCGCTAACCCCTTTGGTGGCAGTGCTGGCAGGGGTGCCCACGCTCCACCTATGGGGTTAACGTGCGCATTGAGGGGTTAAGGGTGCTACCTATCGGGCCGACGTGCCTGCCTTCGTGCTGGTCGGCGCTATTCGGCCGCGGCTCGGGCGCGCATCGTCATGTATATCGGGGAGGGGTGGGCTAGGCCTGCATGAAACGCGCGTGAAACTGGTGTCGCCGGCGCAGGCTGCGAGCGTGAAACGCGCGTGAAACCGTCATCGGTCCAGCGTGCAGTAATCCGCCGAGCAACAACCCCGCTCGCAAAGGCGCAGCCCCGCAACCCCGTGGCATCTCCCGCAAACCCTGCCCCGGCCTCGTTCGTGGGTATGAACCTAGTTAGACTGGAACGCATGACTGAAAACGCCAAGCTTGTTGTGACCCTGTCCTGCCCGGACCGCCCCGGCATCGTGCACGCCGTGACCGGCGTGATCGGCGAGTCCGGCGGCAACGTCATTCAGTCTCAGCAGTTCGGCGATGCCGACACGGGCACCTTCTTCATGCGCGTCGAGGTTGACTCTCCGAAGGGGCGCGCCCCCATCGACGAGGGCCTGGCCCGCGTCGCCGAGGAATTCGGCGCCACCTACCGTGTCGACGACCTGGGCCGCAAGCTGCGCACGATCATCATGGTGTCGCGCGAAGGCCACTGCCTGACCGACCTCTTGTACCGCCAGCAGACGCAGGGCCTGCCCATCGACGTCATCGCGGTCGTCGGCAATCACCCGGACCTGGCGCCCGTCGCCCAGTTCTACGGCGTCCCCTTCCTCA
>ERZ773263.1927-NODE-1927-length-11825-cov-2.792778_pt1 | contig 11825 bp, 15 predicted proteins | sample MGYA00511076_ERZ773263 | MGnify/ENA primary metagenome ERZ773263 (study PRJEB29015, sample SAMEA2738155) | human oral metagenome | biome: human oral; feature: human-associated habitat; material: saliva | place: China | collected 2195 ... | reverse complement strand
AAGAATTGTGCTGTAATCTTTAGCACCAAATTCTTCACGAATGAGGTAAGGAAGAGCAACTAAGCAAACACCTTGTCCTAATCCTAGAATGAAGGCAGATGCGATAAGAGGCAAACTAGTCTTAAAGAAAATCTCACCACTCCAGCCTAGTAAACCAAATAAAGAGTAGATTAATAAGGTTAGACGAGTATTAAAACGGTCAAGCATAAAACCAATAGAGATTTTACCAGCGGCAGCTCCTAGCATTACTCCTGATACTACTGATGCGCCAATTGTTAGAGGCAATCCTTGACTTGTGATATGTCCTGAAATGTGCTGTACAGATCCAGAAACAAATTGTAAAGCTAGCATTGCGAAGGCTAGAGCATAGAAGACTGGTGTCTTTAAAGCAGCTTTTAGGCTAATACCAGTAGTTTCAAGAACTTTTTCTGGAATATTTTTAACTTTGCCATAAGCATGGTGTTTTTCGTTAGGTTTTTCTCGTAAAAAGACTGCAGTGGGAACTAAAATACCGAGAATTAGTAAGCCTTCACAAATAAAACCGCCTCGCCAGCCAAAGTTAGTAATAATATCACCAATTATTGGATTAAAGATTGTACCACCGAAGGCAGAAACGCCAAGTGCAATCCCCATAACTGTACCTAATTTTTCATTAAACCAATTCCCTAATAAGACAGGAATTGATAAGGTAATGGCAATTGGCTGACAAATTCCAATAATGATCCAGGCAATGTAAAAATGAGTTAAACTTTGTGCTACTGACAAACTCAACATAGCAATACCAATTGTGGCAAAGCAGAATGTTAAAAGCCAACGTAAGTTGAGCTTGGTCATAATTTTACCAGCAAATAAAAGCGTAATAGCTGCCGCTGCATTTTGCAGAGTGGTCATTAAAGCAACACTTGCTCGGCCAACATGGAAACTCTTACTAATTGGTTCAAAGAAGAGGCCGATTGTATTAACTATTAGACCGAAGCCAACTAATGAAATCAAGCATGAGGCAATAAAGACCCACCATGCAAAAAAGTGTGAAGTATTTTGTTTTTTGTTCACTTCTTATCCTACTTTCTAGAGTATTTATCCAACCAAATATTATATCGAAAGTGAATGTTAGAGGAAAAGAAAAGAGCGTTTTTCTTAACGCTCTTTTAATATTGTCTTTTTAATAATCTACCTGTTAATTGTTCGATCAAAGCACGATTCTCATTATCTGGCCAATGTTTTTTTAGACTAGCTAGGGCTTTTTCGGTATATTGATCAGCTAACTTTTGTGCTCGTTCCACACCGCCGAGATGATTAACCAAATTTTCAATTTCATGTAATTGATCTTGGGTCAGATCTTTTCCCATTTTTACCAATTCGTGTAAATGATTATTATTATCGTTTTGCAAGGCGAAAATTAAAGGACCCGAATAGATTCCATCTTTAACATCAAGTAAGACCGGCTTTTTAAAAGTAGAGCTTGTAGTTGTGTAATCTAAAATATCATCTCTTAGTTGAAAAGCCTGCCCTAGGTATTCTCCAAACTGTTTAGCTTTTAGTGCTTTAGTTACTTTAATTCCACTTTCATAAGCACCAATAAAACATGCTAAGCCAAATAAAACGCCAGTTTTGCCCTTAATTTGGTTTAAATATTCTTTTTCAGAAATATTGATATTATAGGCATTGTTATATTGTTCAGTTTCGCCAACTAGGATATTTTGCATTGTTTTTCCGTCAGCAATTACACTGTGTAAACTTTGAGCATTTTCACTTAAAAGCGTTAAAGAAAGGGCGAATAAATAGTCACCAGCATAAACGGCGATATGTTTGCCGTACTTAGTTTGAATAGATGGACGCCCATGTCGCATACTAGATTCATCAATAATGTCATCATGAATTAAAGTGGCGTTATGAAGCGTTTCAATAGAAGTTGCTATTTTCTGGAGCTCGTCATGTTTTTGAGTAGCGTCAGGACCAAATGCACCAAAGAGCATTACACAAGCAGGACGGAGCATTTTTCCAGGAACAGCAAAAGTATCTTCTAGTGCTTGTCCTAATAAACCGGGAACGCTATTAATGTGTTTTAAGATAATCTGATTAATCTCAATCATATCTTTTCGCACTTGAGGGAAACTATCCCAAAAAGTGAATTTATTTTTGATATTATTTCTTTTTTCTAGCATAGTATAGGTAATTAAAAGACTAAGTTATTAACTTGTCTTTTGTCTTTGATCCTTCCAGTCATTGAATATTGGTTATAAGAGTAGTCAAAGTGAATAAAAATAAAGTAAGTTGAAGCAATGGATGTTATTTTTCCGCAATATTTTTTAATTTGAATTATTAAGAACTAGAAGATGTAGATCTAAATAGATAATTATAAAAAATGCGATATATCAAGACTTACTATTCTTTATGATTATATAAAATATCTTTATTTTTAGTTAAATAAGATCTTATAATGTATAATTTTACACTATCTGGGATCATTATTTAAAAGTAGATATTGAATTTATATTTATTTATTAATTATGCTAAAATTAATAAATAAATATTAAAAAATATTGAAAAGATTAAATAATTCGACTATAATGCAATTAATAAATCTATTAAATGTAAAGGAGAATCAAGATGAAATTAAAAAAGAGTTTATTAACTATTGGTGTTGTAGTTACTTTGGGGTTAAGTGCATCTGTTGTTTCTTCTAACAAAGTTTCTGCAGCAGAAGTAGGTAATACCGAGACAACAACATTTGAAATCAAAAATAATGTACAATCTTTTAATCAAGAACATCTTTTCTTGGAAAGCAAAGCAGGAGGATGGCTTAATCATATTGCACATACAGGATACTGGGGAGGCGGTGGAGAGAGTCCAACTAATCCAATTAAAGAGTATTATCCTTGGAGATAGCGAAAATTACAAAAAAATATTTAATGTACTAATATTATTTTTAATAATATATTAATTTATTTACTTATAAAATCTCCAAGTATACTAAAAGGAGAACCGAAATTTCGGTTCTCCTTTTTATATAAACATAGAAAAAGGGATTATGAATTAATGAAAAAAATCAGCTATTCCAAAATTTTAACAATCCAGATAGTACTAAATATAGTATTTACGCTACTTATATTTAATCAAATAGGTATATTTTTCTTTATTTTTCAAGAGATTATTTTAATACTCGTCTTATTCTTAAAAAAGAAAAATATTTATTTAAGTGTAGTATTTTTGCCATTTATTTTTATGTATACGTATGGGTTAATACTTTATACGATAGCTCAAACAAATCTTAAACTAACTTTGCCCATATATATAGTCTATTTTACTGGTACGCTTCTAATCTTAATTCCAGTTGTTAAAGAAAAATTTGGAAAGATAAAGCAAGAATTAATCAGATTAATATCTCTAATTTGGCTTGTTTTGATAAGTATTCATTCAGTAGGTATTTTCCCAATAGTTACAAGGGAACAAAATGAATTATTATATGCAATAAATGCGAGTGGAATTTTATATGCTTTTGTTACATTTATTTGTGTATATATATTGTTAAAGCTTTGGGGACATGATTTTCACTTTAATCTTCATGTAAAAAATACAGGAATGAGATATTATGGTGTATTATTATTGTCGCTTCTATTTATTATTTGGTATACTTTTTTCTCTATTTTTTTAGGTTTAGCACAATCAAGTAATGAGATTTTTAATAATTGGAACGTTTCTTTGATAAATCCAGATTATTCAGCAAAATATATAAATGTTGTAGAAATTGTATTGAATTCTTTAGATCCCGCTATCTATGAAGAAGTAGAAAGATATGGATATATTATAATTTTATTAGTTATTTTTAAAAGCAAAAAATATCAAATGCAAGGGGCAATATTTATAAGCGCTTTATTATTTTCCTTAAGTCATATTGGTAATTTTTTCACTACCGACATGTCTTTCAATGACGTTATATCCCAAACTATAGTAGCATTTGGATTAGGCTGTTTTTTAGCTGTAATGCTACTATATACTGGTAAGGTATGGATAAATATTTTGATTCATTTTAGTTTTGATTTTTTAGTTTTTTCGATAACGGATATTGGATATTTAACTGTAAGTATATTTAATAAAAATAATGGTTGGCTATTAAAGTCAAGTATAGAGCTATGTATTCTGCTTTTTGCTACATTTATATTTGCGAAATTTAATAAAAAAATATTGAAAATGAACATTGAAGAATTGATCTAGCCATAAAATATAATACTAATTAGAAAATCTATGAATATAAAAGAGGATCAAGACGAGATTAGTCTATTGAAATTCTTGCTATGAAGTACAATTATCTTACACTTTACTTTTTAGATAGTAATTGCTAAAATAACGTTTTTTTGCTAAGATAAATGCAGTTTAGGAGTGGTTTTATGGCAGTAAAGAAAGCAGCTCTTGCATGTACTGAATGTGGCTCTCGCAATTATTCAATTGCAGCCAGCAAGAATAGAACGCAAAGACTTGAACTTAAGAAGTTTTGTGAGCACTGCGGCAAGCAGACTTTGCATAAGGAAACGAGGTAGGTAAGCGATGTTTAAATTTTTTAAGAGTGTTAATCAAACTATGGCAAAGGTATCATGGCCAACTTGGAAACAAAATAGACGTGATACCGGGGTCGTAGTAATTAGCTCAATTTTATTTGGTGCTTACCTTGGATTGCTAGATTTATTATTTAGCTACTTAACGCAATTGTTCTTATAGTGACAGTATATGTGTTATAATTGAATCAGCTAAAAAGCCTCCCTTGGAGGTTTTTTTATTTGCACTAAGGTATTATTTTAAGGAGTTTAAAGACAATGGTTGAAACCAGCGAAAAGAAATGGTACGTTTTACACACTTATTCTGGCTACGAAGAAAAAGTTAAGAAAGATTTACTTTCTAGAGCCCAATCAATGGGAATGCAAAACTATATCTTTCGAGTAATTGTTCCTGAAGAACAAAAGACTGAAACTGTTCGTGGTAAGAAACAAGAAGTCGATGAAAAGGTATTTCCTGGATACGTTTTGGTAGAAATGGTAATGACTGACGAAAGTTGGTACGTTGTTAGAAATACGCCAAACGTTACTGGATTTGTTGGCAGTCACGGTGGTGGATCAAAGCCATCTCCTTTATACGATGAAGAAATCGAAAGAATTCTTAAGTCTCAAGGCCAACCAGCTAAGGAGCAAAAAGCTGACTATGAAGTTGGTGAAACAGTAACTATTATCGATGGTGCATTTAGCGGCATGAGCGGTAAAATTACTGAAATTAATCCAGAAAAAGATAAACTTTATGTTTCAATTGATATGTTCGGCAGAGAAACAAATGCTGAACTTGACTATAACCAAGTAAAAGAATTTGATGAATAATAAAGTCTAATTAACTATTGTCAATTTGAGTAATTGCTGGTAGTATATTAGAGTATCTTTATTATTGTGGGAGGAGAAGAAGGAAAATTCTCCATTATAACCGCATCACGGAATCAAGGAGGTATTGACCGTGGCAAAGAAAGTTATTAACGTAGTTAAACTGCAAATTCCTGCTGGTGCAGCAACTCCTGCACCTCCAGTTGGTCCTGCATTGGGTCAAGCTGGAATCAACATTGTTGGTTTCACTAAGGACTTCAATGCACGTACTGCTGATCAAAAGGGTATGATTATCCCTGTAGTTATTACAGTATATGAAGATCGTTCATTCGAATTCATTACTAAGACTCCACCAGCAGCTGTTCTTTTGAAGAAGGCTGCTAAGGTTGACAAGGGTTCTGGTGAACCTAACACTAAGAAGGTTGCTAAGGTAACTAAGGACCAAGTTAAGGAAATTGCCGAAACCAAGATGAAAGATCTAAACGCTGCAGATGTTGAAGCTGCTATGCGCATGATTGAAGGTACTGCTAGAAGCATGGGCTTCACTGTAGAAGACTAGTGTTTTTAGGAACGTCGGATCGTTAATCAAAATTAACGAATCAAGGTGGGAGAGTTTGAGAAGACTCGTTTGACCACATTTTCAGGAGGATTTTTACATGGCAAAGCATGGAAAGAGATATTTAGAAGCAGCTAAAAAAGTTGATTCAACTAAATTTTATTCAGTAGATGAAGCTATGAAGTTAGCAAAAGAAACTTCATACGCAAACTTTGACGCAACTATCGAAGTTGCATATAACTTAAGCGTTGACCCAAAGCAAGCAGATCAACAGATTAGAGGTGCATTGGTACTTCCAAATGGTACTGGTAAATCTAAGAAGGTTGTTGTTTTTGCTGAAGGTCCACAAGCTGACCAAGCTAAAGAAGCAGGTGCTGACGAAGTTGGTTCTGACGATTTAGTAGAAAAAGTTCAAAACGGTTACTTAGACTTTGATGTAGTTATTGCTACTCCAATGATGATGGCTAAGGTTGGTCGTTTAGGTCGTATCTTAGGACCTAAGGGCTTAATGCCAAACCCTAAGACTGGTACTGTTACTATGGACGTTGCTAAAGCTGTTGAAAACCAAAAAGCAGGTCAAGTTGAATACCGTGTTGATAAGCAAGGTTTAATCCACGCACCAATCGGTAAGGCTTCATTTGACGCTGATAAGTTGGCACAAAACTTTGATGCATTACGTGACGTTATTCTTCGTGCACGTCCTGCATCAGCTAAGGGTCAATACATTAAGAGTGTTGCCGTTTCTGCAACCTTTGGCCCTGGTATCCACTTGGATCCATTGAACTTAGACTAATTAATAGTTACTTAATTAAGCAAAAAGACTTCACATTTGTGAAGTCTTTTTTTGTACTAAGGTTGAAAGTACAATTAGATTTTAGTTAAAATTAAACAATACGCTATTTTTAGAACAGGAGGTGAAGGAAGTGCTAAATTATATTTTTAGTATTTTACCTTCATTATTTTCCGGTGCTTGGTTAACTATCGAAATCTTTTTTTGGACGACTGTAGTTTCTATTCCATTAGGTTTGTTAGTCGCTTTTGGCTTACATTCAAATTTAAAACTGGTTAAGGCTATTTTGAAATTCTATGTATGGATTATTCGTGGTACGCCGCTTTTACTCCAATTAATTTTTATTTTTTATGGCTTACCAACTGTCGGAATAGTTTTTCCAAGATATGAGGCTGCTTTAGTTGCTTTTATTATTAATTACGCCGCATATTTTGCTGAGATTTTTCGTGGGGGTTTACAAGCCGTTCCTGTTGGACAATTTGAAGCTGCACAAGTGCTGGGGTTAAGTCGCTGGCAAACTATTAATCGAATTGTTCGACCACAAGTTGTTAAAATCGTTCTTCCTTCAATCGGAAATGAATTAATTAATTTGGTCAAGGATTCTAGTTTAGTTTATGTAATTGGCTTAGGCGATTTACTTCGTGCTGGAAATGTGGCAACGGCGCGTGATGTATCTTTAGTTCCACTTGTCTTAGTAGGATGTGTATATTTGGCAATGACTGCGGTTTTAACAGCTTTATTACGAGTAGTGGAGAAGAAGAGCAATGTCTGGAAATAAAGTTTTAGAGCTTAAAAAGATAAGCAAGAGCTTTGGTACAAGAAAAATTATTGATAAATTAGATCTCTCACTTGATCAAGGCGATATCCTAAGTATCATTGGGCCATCAGGCGCAGGTAAGACAACATTATTAAGTTTAATTGCGGGCCTTGAAAGTGCAGATAGTGGAAAATTTATTCATAATGGAAAAGAATTTGATCCAACTGATCGTAATAATCATTTGGTAGGGATGGTTTTTCAAGATTATAATCTTTTTCCTAATCTTTCGGTAATGGATAATATTACCTTAGCTCCAATTATGGTGAATAAGATGAGTAAATCTGATGCTGAAAAAGCTGCAGAGCCTGTTTTAAAGCAACTAGACTTAGAAAAGTTTAAGAATTTGTATCCTTACCAATTGTCAGGTGGACAAAAGCAACGTGTAGCAATTGCTAGAGCATTGCAAATGAAGCCAGAAATTTTGTGTTATGATGAACCAACTTCAGCTTTAGATCCTGAATTGGTAGGAAAAGTAAAAGAAATTTTCTTAAAGCTTAAACAAACTGGAATGACGCAGGTTGTTATTACGCATGATCATCAATTTGGGAAAGCTGTCGCTGATAAAATCTTAAAAGTTGAGCCAATAGAAAAATGATGAAAAAAATAATAAAAGTTTTAGGCTTACTGATGATTGTTATTACAGCCTTGGGATTATATGGTTGCAAAAGACAGGAAAGCTCTTGGCAAAAAATTAAAGAGCGTGGAACCTTAGTAATTGGTGTGGATGATAGTTTTGTGCCGATGGATTTTAGACAAAAAAATGGTAAGTTAGTTGGCTTTGATGTCGACTTAGCAACAGCTGTTTGCAAGAAAATTGGTTTAAAACCTGATTTTCAAACTATCGATTGGTCAATGAAAGAAACCGAATTGCGTAATGGAACAATTGATGTTATTTGGAATGGTTATACCAAAACGAAGGCTCGAGCAAAAAAAGTAGCATTTTCACGACCTTATCTTGAAAATGACCAAATTTTAGTTACGCGTAAGAAAGATAAGATAGATAATTATCGTCAAATGAAGGGAAAAGTTCTTGGCGTTCAAACTGGGTCTTCTGGAGCAGACGATTTAGATAATTATCCTAATGTTCTAAAAAAGCGGGTTAAAAGCATAGTTTTATATGATACTTATAATAATGCCTTCATTGATTTGAAAGCCGGTAGAATCACCGGTTTATTGATTGATGGAGTGTATGCCAATTACTACCTAGCTCATAGTAAGTATCAAAAAGAATTTAAGAAAGAAAAACTACCATATCCGAGCGAAAAGTTTTCAGTAGGAATAAATAAGAAAGACAAGATTTTAAAAGATAAGATTAATCAAGCTCTTGAGCATCTAGAAAAGACAGGGGAGTTAGAGAAAATACGACAAAAATGGTTTAATTAAAAAAAGCTATTGACGACTTATCTAATTTAAGGTAATATATTGTACAGTAAATTCTACCTAAGACTCGGGTGGCTAACGTGCCTTAATATCCCGCCGAGGCCAGAAAAACTAAGAGTTTTACAACTCCATGTCTTTTTGGCATGGAGTTTTTATTTCGGCTGATAGAATTTATCTTAAAGTAAATTTGGAGGTGAATTCGTTGAGTAAAGCAATCATTGCTAAAAAAGAAAAGCTTGTTGATGACTTTGCAGCAGAACTTAAGGAAGCTAAAGCTATCTTAGTAATTGACTACTTAGGTTTAACTGTTGAAGAAGTAACTAACTTACGTAAGGATTTACGTGATTCTAACGTTAAGATGAAAGTTATCAAGAATACTTACTTAAAGCGTGCTGCTGAAAAGGCTGGTATCGAAGGTTTAGACGATACTTTTGTTGGTCCTACTGCTGTTGTTTACACTGCTGATGCAGATGACATTACTGAACCAGCTCGTATTGTTTCTAAATACGAAGATGATATCGACGCATTATCAATTAAAGGTGGTATGCTCGAAGGTAAGGTTGCCAGCCAAGAAGAAATCAAGAAACTTGCAGCTATTCCAGGTCGCGAAGGTTTACTTTCAATGCTTGTATCTGTATTACAAGCTCCAGTTCGCAACTTTGCATATGCTGTTAAGGCTGTCGCTGATTCAAAAGACGAATAATTATAGTAAATTTACACATATCTAATTTCGGAGGAAACTTATAATGGCTTTAGATACTGAAAAGATTATTGAAGATTTAAAAGGTGCTTCAATCCTTGAATTAAACGACTTAGTAAAGGCTATTGAAGACGAATTTGGTGTTTCAGCTGCTGCTCCAGTTGCTGCTGCAGGTGCTGCAGGCGCAGGTGCAGAAAAGACTGAATTTGACGTTGAATTGACTGATGTTGGTCAAGAAAAAGTTAAGGTTATCAAGGTTGTTCGTGACATCACTGGTCTTGGCCTTAAGGATTCTAAGGACCTTGTTGATGGTGCTCCTAAGAACGTTAAGGAAGGCGTTTCTGAAGACGAAGCTAACGACATCAAAGCTAAGCTTGAAGAAGTTGGCGCAACTGTTACTGTTAAGTAATAAGGTCTTAACTGAACACACTATTAAAAATGAGGACTCTATTTTACGGAGTCCTCATTTTTGTTTACAATAAAATTATGCTTAAGAAAAACTTTTATAAATGGTTTAAGGCTACTTTAGCTATCGTTTCAATTGTATTGATCGTTCTAGACTTTGCAGCCATAATTGATATTAATGGTACTAATAGCAAGTGGTTTTGGCTTAACAACATTATTTTAATTATTTTAGCAATTGATTATTTTTATAGGCTATATCTTGCTAAAGATAGGCGGGCTTTTTTTAGAAATAATATTTTTGAATTAGTGGCAATTATTCCGGTCGGAATTGCTTTTAACTGGATGAAATTTGCGCAATTGGGAGATATTGGTCTATATTTTAGACTTTTGCGTTTAATTCGACTGGCCGGACTAGTGGGGATGCTGAAAGATATTTTGCACACTCATGGCATTTTATACGTAATATACTTTAGTATTGCATTTTTAATGTTAGGATCAGTTGCAATATCAATTACTGAACACGTTTCACTTGATCAAGCCTTTTGGTGGGCGATTACCACTGCAAGTACGGTTGGTTATGGTGACATTTCACGGCATACAATTTCTCCGCAATCTTTGTTGGGAAAACTAGTGATTCTAGCAATGATCTTGATTGGAGTAGGAGTAATGGGAATTGTTACTAGTTCTCTTACTGCCTACTTGATGAGGAGAAATGAAGGAAAAGTCAGTATTAAAGATAAAGATGCAGAATTAACCTTAATTTTAGATAAATTAGACCGGCTAGAGCAGCAAAATAAGCTTCTCGCTCAGCAAACCCAAAATTTACAAGAACAAATTCAAGAATTAAAAGATAGTCATACACCTAGCGAATGGAACAAGTTTAAGGATTGGATCGAAAAAAGAAAAGATAAAAATTAAAGCGTAAATTCAAAAAAAGATGAATTTTCTGATGCGAATGGAAATATAAAGGATATTTCAGGCGAAATAATATCTATTGTAAATCTTGATGGTTCAATTAATTTAATAGGCAATTATATTAAAGAAATAACTGATGTAATGCAAAAAAGTCCAAAAATGGAAGCTATTGATACAAATGCTCAAAATTTAGTTGATTCTTTAATTCAGGAGCAAAAGGTTTTGACGGAAATTAATGACTATTTTGAAAAGGGAGATTACAAAACTGATAAACTGGGAAGAGTTGATGAATTAAATGATAAATATAAGGTTGTCTTGCGAAATCGGCTTGAAAACAGTAAAATATTTTCTAATTCTTTGCATGAATTTGCAGAAGCAATTAATAAAAAAATGGAAGCGCAGTTACAAAAGGATGGAAAAACAGCTACATTGAATATTCTAAAATTTGTAAATTCGGCAAATGGATTTGAGGAAGCAGCTTTTAGTAAAAATAACTTGAATTTTGACGAAGAAGAAGTAAAAGGCCTGGAAAAAGCTAATAATGAGCTGCAGAAGGCATATAAAAATATAGCAGGAATGACAGTTGAGAATGCCAAAAAAGAAAATATAAGCGAATCAGATTTTAAAAAGATAAAGGAAAGTTCAAAGGCGTTGTCTGAAAATACGCAAAAAATGCTGACAGGAGTAAAAAATCAGAATATTCAGGATGTAGTGATAAGTGCAAGTAATATTTTAAGTGCTAAAACTGATTTGGAAAATGTTTTTAATGTTTTATTGATGCAAAATAATAAATAAAAAATTAATTTAGTAAACTCAAGAGATTAGTATAATAAGGTATTTTGAGCAATTGTCAATTATAAGTTATGTGAAAGATTTAATCATTAATAAAATATATTAAATAA
>ERZ773263.1926-NODE-1926-length-11827-cov-3.877931_pt1 | contig 11827 bp, 8 predicted proteins | sample MGYA00511076_ERZ773263 | MGnify/ENA primary metagenome ERZ773263 (study PRJEB29015, sample SAMEA2738155) | human oral metagenome | biome: human oral; feature: human-associated habitat; material: saliva | place: China | collected 2195 ... | reverse complement strand
TCAGCAGGTTTCTGTCCAGAAACAAAGAACGGCAAGATGACGCTTATGAATCCAGCAGGACTTATTGCTGACGAGGGCGCAGATGGTGCTTTAAGGGTTATCAGAAATGGTCTCAAGCCCGAGAATACCAAGATGTTTACCAGCATGTTTACGTTCTTTAACGATCACGCTGATGACCTCAACTACATTGCCGTAGTGAGTAGAAAGCCAAAATAGGCATCGTCTTAAGGCAGACACAAACTAAAACACGCATCCATCGGGCTAGACTCGGGCCCGATAACAAAAAAGGAAGCTGATATTTCTACCAGCTTCCTTCTTATTTGATGCATGTTATGTGCGAAGCTTATTTTGCCTTTGCGCAGGCAGCCATAGCAACGGAACCAATGTAATTGATTGGGTTGGTGAAGTTTGGCTGGAACAAAAGGTCAACAGCTGCAAGATTATCAATGGTCATACCAGCAGCAATAGCAACTGAGACGACGTTTGCTGCCTGAGCAACATCGTCATGTGTCGAGAAGAACTGTGCGCCCTTGATAAGACGGGTTTTTGGATCCCAAACAAGCGTTGCGGTAACTGGCTCAGTGGTTAGCATGAACTCAGGACGGTAGTTCTCCGTAATGGAGATGGAATCGTACTCGTAGCCACGAACCTTGCCTCCCTCAACGGTGAGACCCGCTGCTGCCATGGAGTAGTTGTAGAGCTGTACAGCGCTAGAAGCCTGAGTACCAGCATAAGCAGCAGTTGGCTTAAGCATATTAGGACCAACATGTAGACCCTGACGAACAGCATTTGTTGCTAGTGGAATGTAGTCCTCTTTGCCAGTGACGTTAAAGATGATGGAAGCAGAGTCACCAGCTGCAAAAACGCCAGGCTCACTGGTGCGCATGTACTCGTCAACCTTGATGGCGCCGTTAGAAAGCATTTCAAGCTGACCATCAAAGAGATCAGTGCGAGGAAGGAAGCCAATTCCCAGAATTGCGTAATCTGCAGTGTAGGAGCCCTTATCGGTGACAACGGTGATGGAATTGCCATTGTCCTCAAAGCTCATGACCTTCTCGCCAAGTGCGAGCGTGACGCCGTGCTCAGTGTAAGCTGCTTCTACCAGGTCGGTAATTGACTTGTCAAAGTTCTTCGCAAGAACGCGAGGAAGCATATCAATGAGGGTAACGTTCTTCTGACGCTCGGAGAGCTGTTCTGCAAGCTCTGCACCAATGTAGCCTGCACCGATGACAATGGCGGACTTAGAAGCTGCCATGGTGTCGTGAATACGACGACCGTCAGCCCAGTTTTTACATTGAAGAACGCGAGGTCCGTCGATACCAGGTAGTGGCGGAACAATTGGCTTAGAGCCGGTGGTAATCACAAGGTAGTCAAAATCGTCCTCAAAAGTTTCACCAGTTTTGAGGTCTTCCCAAGCAACGTGTTTGGTCTTAACGTCTGCGGAAGTGACGTTAGTGGTCATGTGAACGTGAGCGCCCGCCTCTGCAAGGGCTTCTGGAGAGCTGTAGAACATCTTGTTAGGATCGCTTACGTGGTCACCCACCCAAAGAGCAATACCGCAGGACAGAAAGGAAACCGTGTCATTGCGCTCAAAGACGTGAACTTCCCAATCTGGATGTGCAACCAAAATTGATGAAGTGGCAAAAACGCCTGCGTGGGTACAACCGATAACTGCAACTTTAGCCATAGAAATCCTTCTGTTAAATGTTACTAATGACTAACATTAATTGTTACTTTGACAGTGGCATTATGCCATATTCTGTTTTAGAGAAGAACATCTTTCTTGAACGTTCTTTAATAAATCAAACATTTGGAGTTCGTGAAGCAATTTAGTTAAAGATCTTTACACAGTGGTGAGAAAAACAATCAAAAAACACCTCCCAGCACATGGCTAGGAGGTGTTTTATGTAAGAACCAGAGGGGTTTCTCGCCAATTAAGCAAGCATCTGAGCAAGGTCCTCGGAAGCATCGCCGATTGGGCCAATACCGTAGTTCTCAACAAGGATGTTAAGAACGTTAGGGCTGACAAATGCAGGAAGGGTTGGTCCAAGCTTGATGTTCTTAATGCCAAGGTGCAGCAAGGTCAGAAGGACGCAAACTGCCTTCTGCTCGTACCAAGAAAGAACAAAGCTCAGTGGTAGGTCGTTAACGCCACAGTCGAATGCGTTTGCAAGAGCGGTTGCAATCTGAACAGCACCGTATGCATCGTTGCACTGACCAACGTCAAGAATACGAGGAATGCCACCAATGGTGCCCAGGTCAAGGTCATTGAAGCGGAACTTGCCGCAAGCAACGGTGAGAACAACGGAGTCTGCAGGAGTCTGCTCAACAAACTCGGTGTAGTAGTTACGACCAGGACGAGCGCCGTCGCAGCCGCCAACAACAAAGAAGTGTTTGATAGCACCCTGCTTAACAGCATCGATGATCTTATCGGCAATGCCAAGAACTGCACCGTGGCTAAAGCCGGTGGTTACCTTGTGGCCACCGTTGATACCGGTGAGCTCCTGAGCCTCAGCGTATCCGCCAAGCTCCTGAGCCTGCTTGATAACAGCGCTAAAGTCCTTCTTGCCGTTAGCATCCTCGTCAATGTGAACGAGCTCTGGGAAGGCAACAAGCTCGGTAGTGTAGACGCGGTCCTTGTAGCTAGGACGAGGTGGCATGAGGCAGTTAGTGGTGAAGACAACAGGAGCTGGAATGTCCTTGAACTCCTTCTGCTGGTTCTGCCATGCGGTACCAAAGTTGCCCTTGAGCTGTGGATACTTCTTGAGCTCTGGATAACCGTGAGCTGGGAGCATCTCGCCGTGGGTGTAGACGTTAACGCCAGTTCCCTCGGTCTGCTCAAGAATCATCTGAAGGTCAAGAAGGTCGTGACCGGAAACAACAATGAAGGGACCTGGCTCAATAGTCAGAGGAACCTCAGTTGGAACTGGAGTGCCATAAGCGCCGGTATTTGCGCTGTCGAGAAGAGCCATGCACTTGAGGTTGACCTCGCCCACCTCAAGAGTAAGAGGCAGCAAAACGTCAACGGAGGACTCAGTTGCAAGAGCAGCAAGTGCCTTTACAAAGAAAGCGTCAACTGCGTCATCAGTCTTACCAAGAACGCGAGCGTGATAAGCATAAGCGGCCATACCACGGATACCAAAGAGAATGAGGGACTTGAGGGACCTGATGTCCTCGTTGTCGGACCAAACGCCTCCAAGTGGAAGATCCTCAACAGGCTCTACGCCAGCCTCTGCAGCTAGACGGTTCTTCTCGTCACGAACCTGAGCAGTAATTGCGTCAACAGCAGCCTTGTCAAAGTTGACGTTAGTAATGCAGGTAAACAGACCGTCAACAATCAGTTGGTCCGCACGATTAGAGCGCTTGCCAGCAGCAAGCTCGGTTCGAGAAAGACCAACCAGAGCGCCGGTAAGCTCATCCTGAGCAAAAGCAACGTCAAAAGGCTTGCCACAAACGCCAGCAGCGCCGGTACATGCAGTACAAGCAGCAGTCTGCTCGCACTGGAAACAGAACATCTTGTTATCCACCATTTTTCCTCTCCGTAAAACCATATAGCAAGAAGAGTTTTAACTCTTCTGGGTTTCATGATTGCAGGAATGTGGAATAAGATATGTTGTAATTACAACAAAAACGATTTCTAATAATGAAATTTTCGGAGTGTATATGAACTTACAAGATATCAAGCCTTCGTTTTTACTCAACACCGTAGTGTTTAAAGGAGTAAAACCAGAGCAGTTAGAGCTACTTTTAAAACATCTACGTGCAGTAGTGCGTACATATGAACCTGGAGAAATCATTCTATGTGCTGGCGATAAGGCTCACCAGTTTGGCATTGTCATCTCTGGTGCCATTCACGTAGAAGGCTCAGATTCTCAAGGTAATATCTCTGTGATGGGTGCTTTTAATACAGGAGAAACCTTTGGAGAGGCATACGCGGCTCTTGGAAACGTACCACTTTTGACCTCAGTTGTTGCCACAGAGAAATCAGATATTTTGCTGCTCGATGTGCGACAGATCACTACCAGAACGTGTGACATCTGCGGTGGTGTGGATATTATCACCAGAAACCTTATGGCTTCAATAGCGAGAAAAAACATCATGCTGAGCCGTCGTATTCAAGACGCTGCACCAAAGAGTATTCGTGGCAAGCTGATGGCGTACTTGAATACACGCTCGCAAGCTGCGGGTTCATCTGAGTTTGATATCCCCTACAATCGCCAACAGCTTGCCGATTATCTTGGTGTAGATAGAAGCGCTTTAAGCGCGGTAATATCTTCTCTAAGTAAAGAAGGCGTCTTTGAAGTAAAGCGAAGTCACTTCAAGCTTTTATAACAGCAATTTAGCCTAAGGGAGCTTTTATGGCAGAAATTTATTTAGCAGGCGGATGCTTCTGGGGTCTTGAAGAGTACTTCTCCAGAATTAATGGTGTTACAGCAACCACTGTTGGTTATGCAAACGGAAAGACACTGGACACCAACTATCAGGAGGTAAAAGCTACTGACCATGCAGAAACAGTGCATGTCACCTATGACCCAAGCGTTGTAAGCCTCTATGACATCCTGCGCTACTACTTTAGGGTTATTGATCCCCTTTCAGTAAACAAGCAGGGCAACGATGTTGGTAGGCAGTATCGCACGGGCATCTATTACACAAACGATAATGACTTGCCTGTTATTGAGCGCATTATGTCTGAGCAGGAGTCTCTCTTTGGTCAGAAGCTTGCCGTTGAGGTTGAGCCACTGGATAACTACGTACTTGCTGAGGAATACCATCAGGACTACCTGAAGAAGAATCCTGGTGGCTATTGCCACATCAATGTTGATGATGCCTATAAGCCGCTTTCATAAGCAGCTTAGTAAATATATTTACAAAAAAGAGTTCATTGAAGCGAACCTTCACTTAGGAATTGTAAGAAAAACAGTTTCTGAGTGACGTATTCAAGCGGTGATAAAAGAAATAAACGACCATACAAGAGTAGACAGGCTCCTGTTTGTCCGCTTTTATACTCAAGTACCGAAAAGGTATGTGAGATTATTTGCTTTCTTGTTCTACAGACAAAATGAAGTCAGCCATAGCCATGGACGTGTTTACAAAAAGTCTAGCGTGATGCTCTTTAATAGGAATCCTATTTGCACCAACCCCATGGGCATCACTATCCTTATTTCTCATTTCTGCTATTGAAGATATAATGCTATTTAATCCAGAAAGTAGAGTATTAATCCTTCTATCGGTGTTAGCATCCGTATGCATGTTATAGAGGTTTCTAACTTGTCTATACAGTTTTTCAATGGAACCACTATCCGAGGACTTCTCATTTTTCTTTTCAATTACATAACAAAACGTTTCTTCTAATAAGGTTCTTGATTTTGTTATTGCGCTATCAAAATCATTTTGTTCGATATCCCTCATAGCTCGTGAAGAGATACTTTTAATATATTCTCTATCTATAGTTTTTATTGCTGGAACAACTATTTCGACTTTATTGCTAATTGGATGGATTACATAGTTATTTCCGACAACAACGAGTTCATTTCCACCAAATAATAGTAAGCCATTTATTTTCTCGATAACTGTGGATACGATTACTTTATGTGCATCATTTATCTCATTCGCGCTATGTCCATTCAATGTTTTTGAGAATTGTCTTAATGAAAACAGATGAGCTAATAGACTAGAACACTTATTATTTTTAATACAATATTCAAGTAAATTATCTAGGTATTGCCACCTGCTTAATGCTCCTCCATTCCAAGAATATGTTGTAGGAAGACCGAATAAAGTAGACAGAGCACACAAATCTGATCCGGATAGATAAGGCATTGATATTTTTATAGTTGTACAATCATCGAGTACATAATCACCATATTTAGTGTCACCATCAAGAATAGCGATAATTTCTTTGTTCCTTAATAAAGAAAAAGGGTTATTCATTATGTACCTACCCTCCTTATTAAGCAGCTGCTTTGTAACGAGTATATACATACTCATAAATCTGCTGACGATACATAGGGATGCTATCCTCATCGTAACATTTCGGCAATTCTGTCCAAAGGGTATCACGAATAAGATTATCAATAGCTGCTTTTGTTTCTTGCTTATCTGTCCAATGGTCAAATTCAGCAATTTTCATTTTTATTTTCTGTAGTAGTGATGTTGCAACTTCTTTAAGTTTCTTGATGTCCGTTTTGCTCAAATCATCACGGAACAACATATCATAAAGAGAAAGTTCTTCATCACTTGCAAAACCTTCACGGACATAGCGTTGTTCTTCTTGGCTCATTTGATTAGCCAAATCCATCAATTCCATGAATGTCTTTTCAATTGTGGCTCTGTCCTGCTCGCTGTTATAATCATCAATGATTTGCTGATAGCGTTCGTAGTAGTTAATTCGATCAGGATTAACAAAAAGCAAACTATCAAGTTTCTGCTGGATTACTTCCTCTAAATCCTTTAGAACAAGATTCTTTTTCTTAACCTTTGCGAACTCTCCGCGAAGAAGGTCAAAGTCAATTGCACTGATGTCAAATCTGCGTGGTGTTTCACGCTCCATAGTAAGCGTATGATGAATCTCAACATATGCGCCAATAATTTCATTGATCTCAATCATAAGGTCAGTGGTATTGATGTGTTTACGCTTTTTCTGCAATTCAGCGTAGATAGCAGCAATAGCTTCATACTGCTTACGAGTGTGGCTAGTGATATCATCTCTGTCAGTATATTTTATAAGACGATTCAATTCAGATGCATATGTAGCATATGTTTTTTTATCCTCAATCGAACCACATACTGCATTAGCTGCTTCCTGTAGGTATGATAGTTTCATGAAGTCATGGGCATTGATAAGCATTTCCAAATCAAAATTATTCTCACTCAAGAATGCATCTGCCTTACCTATAGTTTCAATAATACGAGCAATCAGTTCGTCTTTATCAACTGTAGGGTCTGAACCAGCGTTATCACCTGAATTAACAGTATAATCCGCAAGAGCTTTTCTCAAAGCCTTTACGATTCCAATATAATCTATAATCAAACCATTGCTTTTGCCTTCGCTTACACGGTTAGCACGTGCTATGGTTTGCATAAGCGTATGAGCCTTTAATGGCTTATCAAGATATAGGCATGAAAGACATTTAACATCAAAGCCGGTAAGCCACATTGCACATACAAATACAACACGAAGCGTATTTCCTGAATCCTTAAATTCTTTATCTAACTCACGTTTTTCCATCTTAGTACGGTGAGTCTTTATGTCTAAATTCCACTTTTTGAACGTTTGGATTTCATTCTGTTCCTGACTGATTACAACAGCCATTTCAGTTTCTTCCATCCATTTGATTTTTCTTTCAAGTTCAAAAGTCTCTTGTTGACTAGCATCTTTCAAACTTGCTTTTAAGGTTTTGATTTCTGATTTCCAATATTGTTGAACATAATTATACATACGGACGCAGGTAACTTTATTCAAACAAACAAACATAGCTTTTCCGCTTGTCCATAAATCAGAGTAGTGACTCACAAAGTCACGAGCAATAGATTTCAATCTAGGTTCGGCTGTGAGTAGGTGTATCTCTTTTGCGAATTCAGCTTCAAGCTTATCCTGTTGGTCAACTTCAAGGTCAGCATTTTCAATAGCATCAAGAATTTGGTTCGTGATTTCAGGATTGTGTAAATCAACAATCTTTTCTCCACGGTTCTCATAGTAAAGTGGGACAGTAGCACCATCTTCAACGGCTCTCTTGAAGTCATATACCGATACATAGTCACCAAAAGTACGAGCAGTGATATTGTCACTTGAAAGTAATGGTGTACCTGTAAATCCAATACGTGCAGCAGTAGGCAATAACTTCATCATATTATCAGCAAAGATACCATACTGGCTACGATGTGCTTCATCCGACATAATAATGATATCGTGATCAGGATATATAGGCTTTTCATTTGGCTTATTAAACTTCTGAATAAGAGTAAATATAAAACTTGGATTTCCTTGCAGTTTCTCAACAAGGTCATCACCGCTTGTAGCAATAAATTGAGACGCCTTTATATCTTTACCAAGAAGACCGCAGTTCTCGAAAGTATCGCTAATCTGCGTATTAAGCTCATCACGGTCTGTAAGGATAACGAAGGTTGGTGTTCCTTCCGTCTTTCTTCGTACCTTTTTCGCAAAGAATACCATTGAATAGCTCTTACCTGAGCCTTGTGTATGCCAGAACACACCAAGCTTACCATCATTAAGCTTTCTTGCTGCATAAGCTTTCATAGCTTCGTTTACACCAAGATACTGGTGGTTACGAGCAAGTATCTTTGCGGTGTGACCATCAGAATGGTCAAATAAGATAAAGTTCTCAAATAAATCAAGGAAGTTCTCTTTCTTGCAGATACCACGGAGCATTGTTTCAAGAGCAACACTTCCTTGGTCTTCTTCGGCAAGACGCTTCCATTCATGGAAGAATTCAAACGTACTGCCAAGTGTACCAACCTTAGCTTCTGTTCCATTTGAAAGCATAAGGAAGGCATTGTAATAGAACAAGTGCGGAATAGTATCCAGGTAATCGGTGTAGTTATCATCATAGGCGTTTTGAACATCTACAGTATTCTTTTTAAGTTCTACAAAGAGAAGTGGAATACCATTTACGAAGCCTACAATGTCAGTTCTTCTGCGATATAAATCTCCGTAAATCTTAAGTTCCTTTATGGCAAGGAAAAAGTTGTTATCAGGTTTCTGAAAGTCAATCACTGCAGCCTTTTTTGCTTCAGTCTGTCCATTTGGCTTTTTAACTGTAACCGGAATACCATCACGAATTAAAAAATATTTTTCTTCGTTTACCTGTAGCAGTGAAGAAGTAGACAATCTCTTTTCTAAAAACTGCTGTGCCTCAATGATCTGATTTTCATTTATCCACGGATTGAACTTTTTAAGTGCCTTTTTAAAATAGCGAGTAAGCAGAATATCTTTATAACTTTCTCGACCGAAAGTACCATTCTTACCTAGCACTTCTGTATTATAGGCAAATTGAACATCCCAGCCTAATTCATCACGCAGTAAATTACCTGCACTTTCCTGAACAAGGATATTCTCTGAATAATCATAGCTCATTATTTGGCACCTCCTTCTTTAATTAATTATTTGAAACTCCCAGCATTTGTAATTTCAACATTCTTTCCTTAACGTTTTTTGGGGAGTTTGCATTCTTTATAAATAGTGGAGATTTTTCATCAGACTTACTGATGAGCATCCATAATAGTGTAAAATTCTTTACCTGAGTTTCATTTATTTTCATTGCAATAGAAACGATATCAGTTAAAGAATTCTCATCTAAAAACATAAACAACTTTCTTAACAGTCCTGCTATTAAATCAGATACCTGAACATATATATTCTCGTGTGATTTTACAAACTGCCAATTATTAAACTGAATACCGTTCTCATATAATTCCAACTCGGACATTTTCTTTTGAACAGTAAACTCCTCATCAAAAATATGATGTGAATTACTGAATATTTCGCATCTTTCTAAGTATAAAATATAATATTCCTGAATTAGTAAATATGGATCGTTATCTTGAATGAAAATAATTTTATCAAGCTTTCCGGCAGTCTTTAGCATCTGTCTTAACAGTTCTAAAAAGAAACCGGAATCGTATTCGCTGTCATCATTATATTTCCATATCAAATAACACAATTCATCACAAAACGCAGATGCGTCTTGAACATCTGGATATGTATGTCTTATAAAAATATCGATTACTTCGTCTTGATGCTCAATAACAAAATCATAAAAAGCACTCTTGATTTCCCACATATACATGATGCACTGAGGATGTGTTTCCCAAAGAGAATCCACTATATCAACCAATGAATAATAAAGGTTGTTTAATGCATAGTAATGAATATACAGACCACTTTTGATTAACCATTTCAAAAATCCTGTAGCTCTTTTACTACCTATGAAAGATTGGAAGTCTTTTGAATTATGGAATAGATGTTTAAACTTCAGTTCCTTTTGACCCTTCTTATAGTCTAGTACTGAGTATAGTGAGGGAACATCAATGTTAAAAGATTTACCTTCATGTGCAACACCTGCTAATACAAAATCTCCCTTCAGCGCATCGATATCATTAAATCCTGTATCTGTAAGAGAAAACTTTCTGCAGTTGCCACTCTCATCGTAATAAAAAGTCATTTCTTCTTCAAAAGGTGGTATGCCATTCAAATCAAGGATTGCTTTCTTTTGGTCTTCAACATTGATTCTAGCCATACCTACACCTCAATTTCTCCGCTCATTAACTTAGGCAATAAGCGGTCACGAGATTCTTTTGCAACCGCAATTTGATGTTTTAGTATTCTTTTGATATGATTCGCAATAGTTTATAAAAATTTTCAATGTATTTTCATCAGGAATATATACCATTATTTCTTCAAGCATACGCTTTGTTAAAAATTTTATAGTTGACCCACTGGCTCCCTGAAACAACTGGCGCATATTATCTTTAACGGCATAGTACAACAAATACAGATTATTTAAATCATAAGGAGAAAATACATAAGTTCTTTGGTAAGCTTCAAATTGTCCTCTGTAGAGTTTAACATTAAAATCACCGTTGCCTGCTAAAATTACCGCATCACAATCAAACGAATATGAAGGAGCTTTTATAGGCTCTTGGGCACAGGTAAAAAACAGATATTGTCCGTTTTCAGTACCAAAATTTGCATCTTTCTTACCCGTGATTATAGGTGCTATTTCTGTTAAGGGTACTTTTTTCCAGCTTTCAGGCACGCCATCGACAATCTCCATATCCTCATGTCCCGGAAAATGCAAATTAATAAACCATTCCTTATAAAGCCTCTGTGCAGACTCTTCCAAAAGTCTAATTTGATCCTGATTATTTTTAATCAAATAATCATAATTAGAAAGTATTGATGAAATCTTTTTCTGTGTAACAAATTCAGGAAAAGGTATTTCAACCTTTTTAATGATTCCTGCGTTTAGATTTGGTTGAGCCCCACCATTTTTTAGAGATACAAATTTATCATATAATGTAGATAATGCATAATAAACATACTCATAATCTGCAATTTTATGATTAATAATTAGATTACAACATGCTTGATTAGTAGATAGCGGTATTTTATTAATAGCAACTCTTCCTGCCGTATCTCCCTGTCCATACATTGCAATAATGACCGAATTTTCTGGTATTAATTTAGCACTTGATCGTGCCAATCCTTCTTTAGAGATATATGTTTCTGTATCATAAATTCGGCAAAAATTAACTTCTCCTGTTTTTAGCCATGGAATTTCCTCAGGATTATAAAATTCTGCATTAGTTGATCTTGGAGTTCCTCCTGATGTGACTTTTAAACATATATCATTGATTCTTATTGTTTTATAACTCATAGCCCCATCTCCTTCATATTTTGTGAGATGGTATTCATCAAGTCGTTTGATTCTTCTTGTAATGACAATAATTCACGATGGATTTCAGTCATGCGTTCTTCAAAGTCCACGCCGTCATCTTCAATAGGCGCTACACCTACATATGCCCCTGGAGTAAGTGACCAACCCTTTTCTTCAATCTCAGTAATTGGTGCTACCTTACAAAGACCAAGGACATTGGCATAGACACCATCACCAAATTTTTCGTAGAGCCAGTTTGCTTCCTTAGCTATTGTGAGAATATCAGTAAGTTTGGCAAGTTTTGTATCATAAGTTTCCTGAGTCTTTTTCTTTTCGCGCTTTTCAGCCGCTTCGACTGCTTTCTTGCCTTCTGCGCGAAGGGCTTTTGCCTTCTCCGATAATTCATGTACTTGTTCTGCGAAAGCTTTATC
>ERZ773263.1924-NODE-1924-length-11831-cov-5.735394_pt1 | contig 11831 bp, 9 predicted proteins | sample MGYA00511076_ERZ773263 | MGnify/ENA primary metagenome ERZ773263 (study PRJEB29015, sample SAMEA2738155) | human oral metagenome | biome: human oral; feature: human-associated habitat; material: saliva | place: China | collected 2195 ... | reverse complement strand
TGCAAAAAAATAATGTTGAAGTCAGCGCCTATTCGGTGCTGACCCCAACATTTATCATAGAACCTAAAATAACCGATATACAGAATCTCGCTGTCACTTCTCCCGTGTAGTGAACAGGCGCAAAATATGATATATTACAGCTACCGGTATGAACATGGCCGCAAGCGTGAGGTTTTGGAGGGATTTTATGAACTGCAGCGGACGGAGAGAAAAGCTTTTGCTGGGATTGTCCATCTTCTTGGATGTGTTTCTGTATGTTTGCTTTTTTGGCGGTATGGCAATACTCATAGGCGGTTCCGATATGGGAGGCTACATGCTTAGTGTTGCGTTCTTAGGCGGAGCGTTTATAGGCGGTCTGAGTGCGCTCTTGAAGTTAGCAGTTATCGTTTCGGGTTTTCGCAAGGGAAGAGAACGGAATCAGAAATTATTGATTATCGCCGCCTCTTCCTTAGCGTGTTTGTCGGTAATCGGTGCTTTTATGGGCGGTATTTACTATATCGGTAAAGTTATGAGCACGGTAGGATAAAACGGATGTCCATGGATATACGGAAATCTTTTATATACAAGTACGCCCTGTATAGATTTAAGCAGGCTTGCCTAAGAAGCAAGGTGTTGGCGGAACTCAGCCAAGAAGATAAAGAACGCATTTGTATGGAAACTGCAAAAAAGACGAGAAAACGGATGTTGTTTATCGGTCTCGTCTATTTCTTTGCCATGTCTTTCCTCAATATGAAAATCGTTTCGGATCCGTCTCAAAATGCGTTTACGCGGTGGTATACGGATACCTTATATTCGCTATACCCTCTGATTGGCAGCCATTGGGGCCTGATTACGCCGGAAGGGAAGGGAGTTGTTTTGCTCGTTTGTATTAAAGCCTTGCCTGTTTTCCTTATCGACCTGCTTCCTTTACTGTTGATTGCGGCCATAACGGTGAATATATTCATAAAAAGGATCGAGCGCGATATATTGCACCGCCTTGAAGAGGCCGGGCCCGACTTAGGGAAAAAGGTTGAGTAAGTGTAGTTCGTGTCATACGGGGAGAAAGTTGCCGTGAGAAAGCCTATGTGCCTGCCGACGGCGGAACGGCAGGCATGAAAGGCGTTGCCGTTCTTGCCGCAACGCGCGCCGTTTCTTTCGGGCTATTCCGTTTTCGTGTCTTCCGTGCCCTTGCAGTGGAGCCATAAAAATATGGCAAAGCTTATGACAAAGGCTGTAATGCTCGTTATTTGCGCCGATTTCAGGCCCGCTGCGAGGACTGAATAGTCGCCGCGCAGGAATTCCAAAAAGAATCGTTCCAGTGCGTAGAGCATGACATAGACGCAGAATACCTGCCCTTTTTTATGGGGAAAAACGCTGTAAAGAAGGAGCGCGACAAAGATGAGAATATCCAATTGCCCTTCCCAGATTTCCGCGGGCCACAGGGGCCGGCTGCCGTAAGTCCGATAGGCCAGCGTGGTATCGGGATAGACGATGCCGTAGTTTCCGCCGGTCGGATGGCCGAAGGCGTCGCCGTTCATGAAATTGGCCATCCTGCCGACCGCCTGCCCGAGGATAACGGCCGGGGCGAGAAGGTCGCCGAAAGCCCAGGTGTCAATATGATGGATCCGCGTGTATATAATGCCGGCCGCAGCGCCGAAGAGCAGGCCGCCCTGGATAGCCATGCCGCCCTGCCAGACGTAAGGGATTTCGGTGAGATGATTGTGGTAGTACGGCCAGTCAAAAAAGAAGACGTCCCAGAGCCTGCCGCCGACGATGCCGGAGAGGCCGCAACAGAGGGTAAAGTCAAAAATATGAAGATGCCAGCCGCGGCCGTCTTTTTTCATAATGTAAAAGGCCGTGATGCCTGCCGATACGATCCCGAGCATAAAGAGCAGGCCGTAGGCGCGAATGGGAAAGGTCCCGATATAAAAGAGATATTGATGCATGCCGAAAGACTCCCTTGCGTGTGATATAATGAAAAAGCTACATTAAATATATTATACATACTCATAAAGGTCGTGAACAGAAATTTATGCTCCTATGGAAAAAGTCTCTTATATCATTACTTTGTTGGGGTTGTCTGAGTGCGTCCGTTTTTGCGGCGCCGACGTTAACGGATATCCGCTCGGAAGGGGCGGCTGTTGAAACGGCGGTTCATGTCGTGCAAAAAGAGACACCTCATATAAAAGAACGTGTTCCAGAAGACCGAAGCGACGGCGCGCCCGCAGCAGTCGGGCGGCTCTTCGTGAGTGAACGTGTCCTGCGCACCGCAGGCATTTATCCCGTAGCCGGCAAGGCCGGACAGTACAGGGTGTTTTTACCGGAACACGCTGCCTGGCCGTTAGGTGATGCCAAGTCCGTAGTCCTGACCTTTCCGCTTGTCAAAGAAGGCGGGAAGTCATTTATCAATGTGACCCATATCCGTTCATCCCTGGGCCTTACTTTTGCAGAGGGTGATGCTGCCGGGGATACCGTCCCGTCTTCGACAGGAATGCCCGTTCTGCGCGATCTTACCGAAAAGCCACCCGTTTCCGGAGACGGGCGCCTCGGTATGGTTCTGTTCTGGGACCCCGATATGAAGACGGACGGAAACATACATAAGCCGGCCGCGGCTCTGCCGGTTATTTCGCCGACAGCGTTCCGGATAGCCGGGACGGGTGTCACCTTGCGCAAAGAAAATTTCGATGACTATATAAGCTCCTATACGCAGGCGGGGTATTCCGTCTGGCCTTTAGTGGACAATAATTTTGATCCGGCGGAGACGCATGTATTTCTGACGGATGAGCGCGCTCAGAAGGAAGCCGTTAAAACGCTGATCGGGTATGCGCTCCTGTATAAATTCGACGGGTATAACATTGATTTCGAAAATGTTGATTATGCCGATCGGGACAGGCTGACGCGTTTCGTTGCCGATTTTGCCGAGGCTGCTCATGCGTACGGCATAAAGCTGTCTATGGACATTACGCCTCTTTCCGACAGTAAAAACTGGTCACAAGTGTACGATCGCGCCGCTTTGGCTCCCAACTTGGACTATGTCATGCTCATGGCGTACGATCAGTTCGGTCGGACCAGCCCTGTGCCGGGCCCCTGTGCGACTCAGCCTTGGACGGAAAGGGCCGTGGCCGTGACCGTGCCCCTCGTAGGAGCGGATAAGCTCGTCCTCGGCATGCCTTTGTATATGCGCATCTGGTACAGCACAAACGACGAAGACATGCTGCCTGTCAATATAGACGAGTGGCCTGATCCGGTAAGTGATAAACCGGGACCTGCGGACAATTACAAGGCGTATAAATCCTTGAAGGTGAGGACCTTGACCATGCGGGACAGTTCGGTATTCAGACAAAAGTATGCTGCCTACATCGGCTGGAATGAAAAAGAAGGTCTTTTTTACCTGAATCTGCCCCTGCCGAAGGGCGTGGTTCAGGTCTGGTTTGAAGACGACATGTCTTTGGAAAATAAGAGAAACCTCATCGGGGCTTATCACTTGGCAGGCGGAGCCTATTGGCGGAAAGGCTTTGAAAGCGAGTCTTTCCGTGATGCGTGGGCGGACGGTTGATTGACTTGACATGACGGGAACACTATAATAAAAATAATTCGTTTTTTGCTGTCCGCAGTTTGATATAGGAGGCTTATCAATGGAAAAATATATTCCTCAGGAAATTGAAAAGAAATGGCAACGCCAGTGGGCGGAGTCCCGCACCGACCGGACTCCCGACGACAACGGCAAACCGCCGTATTATGTACTGGAAATGTTTCCGTATCCGTCAGGCAACCTCCATATGGGCCATGTCCGCAACTATACGATCGGCGATGTCATTGCCCGGTACCGGCGCATGAACGGGTACAATGTCCTCCATCCCATGGGCTTCGACGCGTTCGGCATGCCTGCGGAAAATGCGGCCATTAAACGCAATATCCCTCCGGCAGAATGGACGTACGGCAATATTGAAAATATGGAACGCCAGCAGAAAGCGTTGGGCCTTTCATACGATTGGGAACGGGAAGTGGCTACCTGTCACCGTGAATACTATCGCTGGACGCAGTGGATCTTTGAACTCCTCTACAAACGCGGCCTTGCGTACCGCAATGAAGCGAAGGTCAACTGGTGCGGCACCTGTAATACCGTCCTGGCCAATGAACAGGTTATTGACGGTAAATGCTGGCGCTGCGATAACGATGTCGTTAAAAAAGACTTGAAACAGTGGTTTTTCAAGATCACGGACTATGCGGATCAGCTTCTCGCCGACTTAGAACTCCTGCCCGGCTGGCCCGAACGCGTGAAGACGATGCAGAAGAATTGGATCGGCCGCAGCGAAGGGGCCGACTTCGCGTTTTTTATTCCGGAAATCAATGAAAAGCTGGAAATGTTTTCGACCCGTATCGACACCATTTTCGGTACGACCTTTGTGGTCCTTGCGCCGGAACACCGCTTTGTCCGGCGTTTGATCAAAGGCAGGAAAAATGAAGCGGAACTGCAGGAATTCATTACGCGCATGAAAAATCAAAGCGATATGGAACGTACCTCCAACGAGGCGGAAAAGGTCGGCATGTTCACCGGCGCCTATGCGGTAAACCCCGTGAATCATGAAGAAGTCCCCATTTGGATCGCCAACTACGTTCTCGCCGATTACGGCACGGGCGCCGTTATGGGCGTTGCCGGCCATGACCAGCGCGACTACGAATTCTGCAAAAAATACGGTATTCCCATCCGCTTCGTCATCGAAGATCCGACAGGCGAATATGATTATTCCGCATCGGGCCCGCAGGCCTACGTCGGTGAGGGCCGTCTCATGAATTCGGGTGAATTCAACGGTCTTACTGTCGAAGAGGGCAAGAAGGCCATTACCGCATGGCTGGAAGCGCACCGCGTCGGTAAGGGTACGGTCAACTTCCGCCTGCGCGACTGGCTCATTTCGCGCCAGCGGTACTGGGGGGCGCCCATTCCCATCGTGTACTGTGATACATGCGGCGAACAGCCGGTCCCCGAAGATCAGCTTCCCGTAGAATTGCCGGAAGATGTCAGATTCACGGCCGGCGCCGTGTCGCCTCTGGCCACGAGCGAACGGTTTGTCCGCTGTACCTGCCCGAAATGCGGCGGCCCCGCCAGACGCGAAACGGATACGATGGATACCTTCGTATGTTCGTCCTGGTATTTCCTGCGCTATACGGACGCACGCAATACCGATGCTCCGTGGGATCCGGAAAAAGCCGATCACTGGATGAATGTCGACCAGTATATCGGCGGTATTGAACACGCTATCCTTCATCTGCTCTATTCCCGTTTCTTTATGAAAGTATTCCGCGATGCCGGCCTCGTCAAAGAATCGGAACCGTTCGAACGGCTCCTCACACAGGGAATGGTTTTGAAGGACGGCAGTAAGATGTCCAAATCAAAAGGCAATGTCGTCTCGCCTGAAGAGATCCTTGCCGAATACGGCGCCGATACGGCCCGGCTTTTCATCCTCTTTGCCGCTCCGCCCGAACGCGATCTCGAATGGTCCGAGCAGGGCGTGGAAGGCGCGTACCGGTTCCTCAACCGCGTGTGGCGTATTGTACGGCAGTTCGCGGCAATTGCCGGGACGGGAGAAAAAGCGAACGGCGCGTATACGGCGGCAGATAAAAAATTGCGTTTCGTTGAATATACGTCTGTTGCCAAGGTTACGGAGGACGTGACGGGCAAAGACGGCGCTTATGCTCTCAATACGGCCGTCAGCGCCGTTATGGAATTTGTCAATGCCATGCATGCCTATGTCGGTGAAGGCAACAGCGTATACCATGCCGATGTTGCCGCTGAAGCCAACGAAACCCTCCTGCGCCTGTTGGCGCCGTTCACCCCGCACATTACGGAAGAGCTCTGGCATGAAATCGGCGGAGAAGGCAGCGTACACGCGCAGCCGTGGCCCGAAGTCGACACGGATGCCCTGGTCGTAACGACAGTGGAACTCCCCGTTCAGATTAACGGTAAGGTCCGCGAACGGATACAGGTAAGCGCGGACAGCTCCGCCGACGGCATTAAGGAACAGGTGCTGGCGCTGCCGCGTGTACGGGAACTCCTTTCGGGGAAGTCGATTGTAAAATGCATCGTAATTCCCGGTAAGATCATCAATATTGTGGTGAAATAAAAGAGGGTGCCATGGACAAAAATATGATCCTGTCTCCCTGGCCCAAGCGTACAGTACGGCACATGTCGAGCTTCAACAATACGCCCAGCGCCGTACTGGTGCCTATTGTGGAAGTGGGCGGGGAGTTACGCTTTTTATATGAAGTGCGCAGCATGGCGCTGCACTGGCAGCCGGGCGATATATCCTTTCCCGGCGGCAAAATCGAGCCGTCCGACAGTAACGCGGAAGCGGCCGCGATCAGGGAGACCATGGAAGAACTGAGCGTGCGCAGGGAAGATATACATATTCTCAGCCCGCTTGATTACGTGGAATCCGTGACGGGGGTCGATATATATCCGTTTGCGGCCCATTTGGATGCATACGAAAATATCCGCTGCACGGCCGAAGTGGATCATCTTTTTACCGTACCGATACGCTGGTTCATGAACCATCAGCCGGAAAAAGCGGACATGGATCTGGCAACCCGTCCGGGCACTCATTTTCCCGTGGATATTTATTATCCCGGAAACCCTATGGACTGGCGCCGCCGCAAATCCTATTTTGTGTATGTGTACCGTTATAACGGCTACCGTATTTGGGGCATGACTGCACAGATCACGAAACACTGTGTGGAACTCATACAGAAAATGTAGCGTACAAACAGCATAGCGCACCCGAAAAGAGGCCCGGCAGGGGCCTCTTCTTTTCCCTCTGATCGAAATGACAGAGGGATTTTTTGAGGTCAACATGGATGTTGAGCAAGGATAAATGAGCGGCAAGGAAAACGGCGACGAATAATCTGTGCCGGGGGATTTTTTACATATAACGGTGTCGGTTATGTATTTTTTATGAGAAAAAATCTCTTAAATTTATTTGACATTATTTATCATAATGGAGTAAACTATACGTGCAAATCGGTACATCTGTAGGCGATTGCAATCGGACAGTGTATGGGTTACGGCGGTACGCGGAGAGGAAACATGGACAACTCGCCTGTGAAAGCCGTGAAGTATACTGTCTCAACTGTGACGAAGAAAGAACACTATTTAAGAAAAGAGGCAGAAATTATGAAAAAGAAAGTACTTGCATCATTGGTTGCTACAATGGCCGTTACGGCTACGTGCGCCTTGGCGGCCAACCCCTTTGCAGACGTTCCCCAGGACAGCTGGGCGTACAACTCTGTAGTAGAATTGGCTAATTCCGGCATTGTCCAGGGTGTGGACGGCGTCCACTTCCAGGGCGAACGCAACATTACCCGCTACGAAGCGGCGGAAATGGTTGCTAAAGCGATGGCTCATGAAGACCGTGCCAATGCGGAACAGCGCGCGCTCATCAACAAGCTGGCCGATGAATTTTCCGATGAACTCAATACGCTCGGCGTGCGCGTATCCAACCTGGAAGAACGCGTGGGCAACGTGAAACTGACCGGTGACGCCAATATCCATTACCAGCACCAGAAGGGCAATATTGAAGATGACGCTTCTTGGGAATATGCGGTTCATCTCCTCGCTACGGCGAAGGTGAACGACCGGATGAACGTCAACCTCGGCCTCAGCACGGACGATATAAGTTTTGAAGACGGAAGTTCCGCGTCGAGCGGGGAAGACCACAAGCTCTATGTGGATCACGCCAATGTCGAATACAATGCGGGCAAGAACGTGAATATCCTCGTCGGCCGCTATGACTACCAGATCGGCAACGGCATGGGTCTCCAGTACGGTGATACCTTCGACGGCGCACAGGTGCAGTTCGGCGGCGACCACTGGTCCCTGACGGGCGGCTACGGTAAGTTTAAAGAAGCGGATCCGGATACGAGTCTTCTTGACGTAAAAACGGGCTATGTATCCCTGGACGGCATGTGGGATAAATTCGGCGCCGGCGTTTACTACAACCAGTTCGGCGATACAAAGGCGGATCTGGCCAATCTGGACCATATCCTGGGCGGCTACGCATCCTTCAAGTTCGGTGAAAAATGGAATCTCATGGGCGATTACCAGCGCGTAAGCAAGGACAAAGAAACTTCCGCCGATAAGGACGGCAACCTCTGGGGTGCCAAACTCCAGTACGGTGAAGCCGTTCCCGAAGAAAAGGGCAGCTGGGACGCATGGGTTGATTACGTTCATGCGGACAAAGGCACCTACTACGGCAGCACGGCCGACTGGCGCGACGGCGGCTATCTCGGCTATGAACACGGCGTGAAGGGCTGGGGTGTAGGCTTTGACTATACTCTTGCCAAGAATGTCGTCCTCGCCGTAGGGCAGACCTTCGGTACAAAGAATACGGACGGTGACGGCACGAAACAGAAAGAATACACCAGTGCCGAACTGGACTTCTTCTTCTAAGAGAAACACATACAAAAAGAGCAACGGAATTTAATTTCGTTGCTCTTTTTGCATGAATGAAAGAGCACGTTCCCCGAAAACGGCTGTACAAGAGGGATTGCGGCATGGGAGGGGAGCGGGCGGAAATTCATAAAAACACAAAAATGTAACGCGAATATTGTAAAGAATTGAAAAACAGCCGATGAAATTTTGACAAACATGAAGAAATAAGGTAAACTTATACACAGCTTATTGGTGGCAGTGTGTCAGGCAGTAGGCTTCAGGAAGGGAAGAAATAGATGTAAGGCAGTAAAAGAGAGGAAACATGGACAACTCGCCGATGACCCCTTGCAAATATTTCCGGTATTCCGAACCGTAACGAAGCAGGAAGAATACGAGTATATTTGAAAAGGAGTTTTTACAATGAACAAAAAACTTATCGCTTCTTTAGTGGCAACCATGGCTGTAGGTGCCACGGCCTTTGCGGCCAATCCGTTTGTCGACGTACCGGCTGACAGCTGGGCGTACAATTCGGTTGTAGAACTGGCTAATTCCGGCATCATCCAGGGTGTGGACGGTGTCCATTTCCAGGGCGAACGCAACATCACCCGTTACGAAGCGGCGGAAATCGTGGCTAAAGCGATGGCTCATGAAGACCGTGCCAATGCGGAACAGCGCGCGCTCATCAACAGACTGGCCGACGAATTCTCCGACGAACTCAACAATCTCGGCGTGCGCGTATCCAACCTGGAAGACCGCGTAGGCAACGTTAAACTGACGGGCGACGCTCGTATCCGTTATATGAAACAAGGCGATACGTTGAAAAACGATAAGTCTTGGCAGTTCCGCGGCCGTCTCCGTGCCAACGCCATGATCAACGACCGTGCAACGGCCGTATTGGGTGTAAACTTCAATACCAACTTCGCAAGCACAGATGCTGCATCGGATGACAAAGACCAGTTCTATGTTGACCGTGCGTATGTAAACTATGCATTGGATAATGGTCACAAATGGAATGTTATGGTCGGCCGTTATGACTATGAATTGGGCAATGCTTCGGGCATTCAGTACGGCGATAACTTTGACGGTGCTCAACTCAAATTTGCTAATGACAAATTCGCGGCAACGGCAGGCTACGGTAAATTCAAAGAAGGCCTTTTGAACGATACTAAGACGGCATATGGCGAATTGGAAGGTTTCTTCGGCGGCGGTTCCGTAGCTGGTTCGGCTGTAGGCGCATACTACAACAACTTCAACAAATCCGATTTAGCAACTGCTGTTGCTCCCGATGACCTTTGGGGGGCATATGTGTCCTTGAACTTCGCTAAGAAATTCAACTTCTTGGGCGAATACCAGAAAGTTAACAATCAGGGCACGACGAAAGACGCTGACGTTTACTACGGTAAGCTTCAGTACGGTAAAGCTCTCTTCACTCAGCCGAAGACTTGGGACCTCTGGGTTGACTATGTAAATGCTGACGAAAACGGTCTCTACGGTTCGACAGGTACCTGGAGAACGGACAGCCTTCTCGGTATCGGTACTGCTACCGGTGCTAAAGGTTGGGGCGTAGGTGCTGACTATGCATTCGCCAAGAACGCACAGTTCCAGGTATTCCAGACTTTCAACTCTAAGACGAAAGCTGACAAAGATATTGACGAACTCACTCGTGCACAGTTCGTATTCGTATTCTAATCAATCGCTTGAAAGTAAAGGGACCGCCCGTACGGGCGGTCTTTTTGCGCGTATTTTACAGAAATATGACAGGCGCGGAAAAAGGCATGCCTGCGGTACTTGTGCCGCACAAAAAGTTTCCGTATATACAGATGATGATGAATTATGCAAAAGAACCTGTATAAAAGGGAATAAACCTGTGACAGAAATTACATGAATGTGAAAACTCAAAGGCTTTGACAAGTTTTCTTTTCTGCGGTATACTCACTACAAGATCCGCTGGTGGACACGGTCCAGGCAACGGATTATCAGGAAAATGAACATACTTGAGTCAGGCAGTAAAAGAGAGGAAACATGGACAACTCGCCGATGACCCCTGACGGTAAAGGTATATTTTCCGAACTGTAACTATGCAAGAATATACATTTACTGAAAAGGAGACTTTACTATGAACAAGAAACTTCTGGCAGCACTCGTAGCAACCATGGCTGTAGGCACGACCGCCCTGGCAGCCAATCCGTTTGAAGACGTACCGCAGGACAGCTGGGCCTACAACTCTGTAGTACAGCTCGCAAATTCCGGCATCATCCAGGGCGTGGACGGCGTCCACTTCCAGGGCGAACGCAATATCACCCGCTATGAAGCGGCGGAAATCGTGGCTAAAGCGATGGCGCACGAAGACCGTGCAAACGCGGAACAGCGCGCCCTCATCAACAAACTGGCGAACGAGTTCTCCGATGAGCTCAACAACCTCGGCGTGCGCGTATCCAATCTGGAAGAACGCGTAGGCAACGTTAAACTGACGGGTGACGCCCGTATCCGTTACATGAACCAGAACGGCACATCCAACAAGGATGACGGTTCCTGGCAGTTCCGCGGCCGTCTCCGTGCCAACGCGCGCATCAACGACCGTGCCGATGCGGTTCTGGGGATCCAGTACAGAAATAATTTCAGCAACGACTCCACCGCATCGTCCGGCGACGATGACAATTTCTTTGTAGATCGTGCTTATGTCAATTACAAGCTCGGCGGCGACAAGAACTGGAACGTCATGGCGGGCCGTTACGACTATGAACTGGGCAATGCGTCCGGTATTCAGTACGGTGACGTGTTCGACGGCGCGGAATTGAAGTATCAGAACGATAAGTTCGCCGCCACCGCCGGCTACGGTAAATTTAAAGAAGGCGGCCTGAACAATGTCAAGACCGGGTACGGTGAATTGGAAGGCTTCTTCGGCGGCGGCTCCGCGGCAGGTTCCAAGCTGGGTGTTTTCTATAACAGCTTCAACGTCAGCGGACAGCCGGCCGGCACTCCGATAGACAGCCCGGATGACCTCTGGGGCGCATATGCAAGTATGAACTTCGGCAACAAATGGAATCTCTTCGGTGAATACCAGAACGTAAACAATAGGGACAACACAAAAGACGCCGATGTATACCTTGCAAAACTCCAGTACGGCAAGGCGACTTTCGCGCAGCCGAAATCGTGGGATCTCTGGGTAGATTACCTCAATGCCGAACAGAACGGTATTTACGGTTCTACCGGCAACTGGAGAACGGACAGCCTTCTCGGCAAGTCACACGGTATTGAAACGTGGGGCGTCGGTGCGGACTACACCTTTGCCAAAAATGCGCAGTTCCAGGTTATGCAGTCCTTCTCTTCCAAGACGAAAGACGATACCAAGGATCCCAGTGAACTTACACGTGCGCAATTCGTATTCGCATTCTAAGCAAATGATGGAAATTGCAGGACGGCCACT
>ERZ773263.1923-NODE-1923-length-11834-cov-14.358519_pt1 | contig 11834 bp, 10 predicted proteins | sample MGYA00511076_ERZ773263 | MGnify/ENA primary metagenome ERZ773263 (study PRJEB29015, sample SAMEA2738155) | human oral metagenome | biome: human oral; feature: human-associated habitat; material: saliva | place: China | collected 2195 ... | reverse complement strand
TGTCAGCAGGATTTTCCTGAAATTTCTGCCAAGCTTCTCTTCCATTTTCAGCCTGAGCAATGACTTGCATACCAAACTGCTCATAGTTTACTAAGGACGCAATCCCCTGTCTTACCAGATACTCATCCTCTACAATCATAATTGAATACACAAGATTCAACTCCTTATTTATACTGGATTTATTATAGCAAATTTCCAATCAAAATGCTCTTAAACATAATCCAAAAGATAACCGTAGCCCTTCTCCTCCATCTCAGCTTTTGGAATGAACTTAATTGACAGACTATTGATGCAATAGCGCAAGCCGCCCTTGTCCTTAGGACCGTCTGTAAAAACATGGCCCAGATGGGAATTCCCAACCCGACTACGAACTTCCGTTCGAGTCATATTGAAACTCTTATCTTCTTTGTAAGTCGCAACATCTGGACTGATAGGACGGGTGAAACTCGGCCAACCGCAGCCTGAGTCAAACTTATCCTTTGATGAAAAGAGAGGTTCTCCTGTCACCACATCCACATAGATACCAGCATCAAACTTATCCCAATAGCGATTAGAAAAAGCTCGCTCTGTGTCATTCTTTTGTGTGACTGCGTATTCTTCTGGCGAGAGCTTGGACTTAATCTCTTCATCGCTAGGCTTAGGATAGCGACTAGCTTCGATAACAGGGTAAGCAGCTTGATTGACGTCGATATGGCAATATCCATTAGGATTCTTTTTTAGATAATCCTGATGATAATCTTCTGCCTTTATAAAGTTTTTCAGAGGTTCTTTTTCAACAGCTAAAGGCTTATCATATTTCTTGGCGACTTCATCAAAGACCTGATTAATAGTATCAAGATCAGCTTCGTCCTTATAATAAACACCCGTTCGATACTGGGTACCCTGATCATTTCCCTGCTTGTTTTTAGAAGTTGGATCAATAATGCGGAAATAATGAAGTAAGATTTCTTTGAGAGATATCTTTTTAACGTTATAGGTAATTTTTACCGTCTCAGCGTGACCAGTTTGAGAGACCAATTCATACTTGGTCGTGTCGCTCTTACCATTTGCATAGCCAGATTCCGCATCAATGACACCTGGTACTCTAGAGAAATACTCTTCTACTCCCCAGAAACAGCCGCCAGCCAGATAAATCTCCCGCTTGTCCTCTTCCTTGACATCTTCTTTCTTTTGCTTGGACACTGTTTCTGTCTTACTCATAGAGGCTTTCTTGATTTGCTCAATATTAGCCTGAGACGAGCTAATAGACACGGAACCCTTGATTAGGAAAAATAGGCCAAAACAGAAAAGCAAACCAATTAAAACCAGAAAAATCTTCCATTTACTTTCCATTTTCTTTACTCCTTTCTACTTGATCTCCTTTAGTGTTTTTTCAATATCTTCCTTGCTTATGTAGCCCACATGAGTTTTAGCAAGTGAGCCATCACTATTGATAAAGAGAGCAGATGGGTAGGATCGAATACCGTATTCTTTCAGCAATTCTCCCTTAGTATCCATAAGAACTGGCATGTTCTTGTAATCCAAAGACTTGTACCATTCCTTGAAATCATCAGCAGACTTTTCTCCGTTAAAAGTTGGAGACACCACCGATAGGACAACATAATCTTTTCCTGACTGCTCCTTAGCCAAGTCATTGGTATCTCCAAGAGTGGATAGACAGATAGAGCACCAAGAAGCCCAAAATTTTAGATAGACTTTCTTGCCTTTGAAATCAGACAACTTGTAGGTCTTGCCGTCTACTCCTTGCAGACTAAAGTCCTTCGCCATCTTTGTAGCTTGATTAGAATTTGCCTTACTAGTCATGGAACTTTTATCACTTTTAGAAGCTTCCGAATTCATTTGCTGATTTGAGCAAGCTCCCAATAATCCTACGCAAAGCAGCCCTGCGGTTAATAGAGACAGTTTTCTCATAGTTTTTTTCCTCTCTAAACAAGGAGAAAGCCGACAAAATTGACGACTTCCAGCCTTATTGATAATTTTATTTATCAGATGACATTTCAGACGAATCTTTCGTGTCATCCTTCATGCTTGAATCACTTGATTTCATATCATCTTTCATGTCAGACTGACTGTCGGACATCATAGAAGAGTCCTTCATGTCATCCTTTTTCATCTTGTCATCAGACATGCTAGAGTCTTTCATATTATCCTTCTTCATGTCATCTTTTTTCATATCGTCTTTCTTCATCATGCTGCTGTCGTCCGTCTTTTTCATATCTGAATTTGACTTTTGACTGGAGCAAGCAGCCAAGGCAAAGATACTAAGAGTAGCCATTGTAAAAGTAGCGATTTTTTTCATGATAGTTCTCCTTTAATTATATAATTTTTATCCAAATAGTGACGCTAAAGCGTTTAGATTTCCGAGCATAAGTAGAATTCCCATAAGAATGATGAGAACTCCGCCGATTTTCTTAAGCGTTCCCATATAAGGTTTGAGTTTTGCAAAGCGCTGTAATACCCAGCCAGAAGCTAAAGCCATTGCTAGAAAAGGAAGGGCTAATCCGAGTGTATAAACCAACATAAGTAAGCCTCCTTGAAGAGCACCGTTTCCACCAGAAGCAGCAATCGCTAATACAGAGCTCAGAACAGGCCCAACACAGGGGGTCCAACCAAAGCTAAAAGTAATCCCTAAAGTGAAGGCATTAAGCAAGTCACTCCGTTTGCTATTCTGTTTAAACTGGATGCTTTTTTGCTTTTGCAGCTGCTGGATATTGATGACGCCCGTTTGGTGGATTCCCAATAGTATGACAATTCCACCCAAAAGATAGCGAAACCAAGGGGCGTATAGGACTTGCCCTAGAGCACCAGCACCATAGCCCAAGACTAAAAATACAGTCGACAATCCCGCTATAAAACAGAGTGTTTTGACCATCCCGTACCAAGAAACCTCTCGTCCTAGAATCTTGAATGTTCTCGACTGGTCTTCATCTAGTAAGATTCCTACATAAACCGGCATAAGCGGTAAAATACAAGGGGAGAAAAAGGAAAGAATCCCTGCCAGAAAAACTGAAATAAAGAACAAAAAACTTGTAGCCATTTCAAAAACCTCTCGATCATTTTCTGACTATAGTATAAAATAAAAATCCCCCTAAAAATAGGGAGATAGATTTGGAAAAACTTGAATTTGGTTTTATCTTTTCTACACCATGAGTTGAAAGCATTCACCACTGACTGAGGATCTATGTTAAGTTGAGAGCAAATGTAAAGGTGCTTCCTAGGCCATACTGGCTTTCGACTGTAATTTCTCCACCCAGCTGATGAGCCAACTCACGCGCAATCGCAAGCCCCAGACCATGGCCACCTGTCTTCATATTACGTGAAGTTTCCACACGGTAAAGGCGTTTAAAAATCTTATCCAAATCCTCGGGAGCAATGCCCTGTCCTTCATCTTTCACACTGATTGTCAAGACTTGCTCAGTTAATTGAGCCGTAACCTCGATTTTAGTTCCTGGGTCTGAATACTTAAAAGCATTATTTAGCAAGTTGACCAAGATACGGGAAAGTTTGTCATAATGACTCTTAATTTTTGCTGACTCAGGAGACACTTGAATGTAAATGTCCCGCTCTTCCTGCTCAATCAAGAGTTGAAATTCACTCATAGCCTCGATCAAAAGCTGGTCTATAAAGACTATTTCGGCTTCTCCATCTGATTCTGATCGAGGCTGGGCATTAAGAGTCAAAACATCCAATTCTTCCACTAGTTTATTTAAACGCTCTGTCTGACGACTAATGGTTGTTAAATAATGAATCTGCTCCTCTTCCTTGATCACTCCATCCAAAATACCCTCCACAGTCGCCTGAATAGAGGTGATGGGAGTTTTAATATCGTGAGAAAGCTGGGCAATCATCATTCCCTTTTCGCGCTCACTTTCATCAAGTGATGCAAACGTTTCTTGCAAGTTATGAGACATATCATTAAAAGCCTGACCCAACTCCTGAAATTCAATAGGCCCTTTGGCTTCAATCTCTGTTCCAAAATCCTTGCTGGCTATATCCTGGGCTTGTTTTTTCAAATGCCGAAGAGAAGAAAATACTGGCGATAAAAGAATGAGACTGACTGCTGCTCCAATAAAACTAGCAATTAAGGTCATTCCAACTAGAAAATCAATCTCACTTTTCACGATCAACATTCGCTGAACTGCCCAGAACACGAGCAAAATGGTTAATAGACTAGAAATCAGATATCCTACTAGAATATAACTTTTTAATTTCATTTTATACCTCGTGGCCTTTCCATTTTATACCCCAGACCCCAGACAGTTTTGATGGCAGGAGTGTCTGAACTGGCATACTTGGTCAATTCTTGTCTGAGTGCATGGATATGAACATTAAGGGTATTGGTGTCATCTACATAGTCTTCCTGCCACACCTTCTCGTAAAGCTCCGTCTTTGAAAAAACTCTCTCAGGATTGCTAGCTAAAATCCAGAGCAGTTCAAAGGACTTCACTGTTAATTCCAAAAAATGCTTCCCGATGCGAACCTCATGAACCACATGATTCATCACCAAATCACCGAGCTCAATTTGTTCTGTCTCGTCCCCACGCTGAATACGACGCAAGATATTATTGACTCTTAGAACCAGCTCGCGCGGACTGAAAGGCTTAGAGATAAAGTCATCCGCCCCCAAGCTCAAGCCATAAATCTTATCCTGCTCGCTGGTCTTAGCCGTTGTAAAGAGAAAAGGTTGATCAGGTGCGATAGACTGAACCTCACTGATAAAGTCATAACCGTCCATATTTGGCATCATGATATCTGTGATGATCAGGTCAACAGATTTCTTTTTAAAAAGATCTAATCCCTCCACGCCATCTCGAGCCACTAAAACCTGATAGCCAGCCTGCACAAGATAGCGTTTTTGGATATCTAGAATATCCATCTCATCATCAACGAGTAAAATTGTCTTTCCCATTTGCCAATCTCCTGATAAAAACAGTGTTATACTGGCTTTAGTATAACACTATTTTTAGTAATTTTTAAATGATTTGAACCTTAATCTTCTTGTTTTGCTTTCAAACCTAGAAGGCTAAGAATTCCTGCCAAGGCTAGTCCTAAGAAACCAATGGTAGCTGTAGCTGTTTGAGCTTCACCAGTGTTTGGTAACGTAGGCTTATCATTTTTTTTCATTGTATCTACCATCGGCTTAGAAGTTTGGCGTTCCCCCTTCACATCAGTCATGCTATGATCCACTTCCTTCTTACCCTTAGCTGTACTCATAGAATCTGTTGCAGAAGACTTCTTATTCATCTGACCTTCTTGAGATGGTGTTGCAGAAGACTTCTTATTCATTTGACCTTCTTGAGATGGTGTTGTAGAAGGCTTCTTATTCATTTGACCTTCTTGAGATGGTGTTGTAGAAGGTTTCTTATTCATTTGACCTTCTTGAGATGGTGTTGTTGCCATTTCTTTTCCACGAAGCTGAATCGTTACTTGACGAGTCGCAACAAGATTGCTTAAATCTGGTTTGCCGTCTTTGGCGCCATAAACTTTGACAGTAGCTTGGTAACTGTGAGTGCCGTTAGCTCGAAGTTGGTCGAGAAGGGCTTGTCCATCTTTACCTGTCGTGTTGCCGTTTAAGTCTACTTCGTAGAAGTATTGACCTTTGGCCAAGCCTTCAAGTGGCAAGAGTGCTGGGTTTTTAGCTGTACCATTGTCGGACCATGGTGCTTTATCAGAAGATTTGAGCAGGAGACGCGTCAACATGCCGTCGCCACCGAAAGCTTCATACGGGATGACTTGGTTAACACCCGCCAAGAATGGACCAGGAACATTCGCTTTTTCTAGGTAGCTAGCTGGGACATCAATCATGTCTTTGATATTGTTAACAACAGACTCTTTAACCTGAGTTGGGGTAGTCAAGCCATTCAAGTTGACATTCAAATCTTTAGTCGCTACCAGATTTGTTAAGTCAGCTTTGCCATCTTTCGCACCGTACACCTTGATGGTAGCTTTATAACTTTGAGTGCCGTTTTGTTTCAACAAGTCTAACAAGTCTTTATCTGATTTACCTTGAGTACCTGCCAAGTCTACTTCATAGAAGTAGAGGCCTTTACCCAATTTTTCTACTGGTGGAAGAGCGGGGTTTTTAGCTGAACCATTGTCTGACCATGGAGCCTTGTCAGAGGCCTTCAAGATAAGACGAGTCAACATACCGTCACCAGCGAAGAATTCGTATGGAATGACTTGGTTGACACCAGCTGTGAATGGACCTGGGAAGTTGGCTTTGTCCAAGTAAGTTGCTGGAACATCTACTGTATCTTTAGTATTCTCAGCAACGCCTTTTTTAACTTCCTCTGGAGTTGTTACTGATTGAGGAGTAGTCGCTTCACGGTCTTGTTTTGAAACTGCATTAGGAGTTGCCACTGGCTTAGCTTCTTCTTCTTTTGGTTTGTTAACTTCCGACATAACCTTTTCTTCTTTTGGTTCGTTAACTTCCGGCATAACCTCTTCTTCTTTTGGTTTTACAACTTCTTCCTTAGGAGCTAGGCTAGACTTGTCTGAAGAATTAGTCTCATCGACTACTTCCTTTGGAGTTGGAGTCGTCTGATTTGCAGGAAGAGCTGAATCTACAGCTTCTTTGAGAACTGTCTCTGGCAACTCATTCTTTTCTACTGATGATGAATCTACTTGAAGAACTGGAGCAGGAGTTGAAGTGAGAACATCTGCATGCACAGTGTTTGGTTGTCCAACTAGCAAAAAGAAACCACTAGCAACCACGACGGAAGCCACACCCACGCTTAAACGACGGATTGACCAACGAGTATACTTTTGATTTGGATTGAATTTCATAGGATTCTCCTTTGGTTTGTTTTTTTATTGACTCTAGTATAATCCCCTAAGATTAAAAAGGAATAAGAAAAAATTAAAATTTTTCTTAAATCCTTCTTATAAAATGCTTATATCGCCTTATCACTCATCAAAAACCAGATTAAAGTACTTCATCAAATATTCCTAGGCATCATCAGTAATCACCTACTACAATTGACAATGAATCAAAAAAATCCATCACTTTCGTGATGAATTTTAGTTCTTATACTTCAAATTCAAATGCTTCACCTTTTTGCTTGTTTGGCAAAAGGAGCGAGAGCAAGATTCCAACCAGAGCCGGCAGCAACCAAGGTAGAGAAGCTTGTGCAAATGGCAGAGCATTGACCAGATTGAGAATTGCAGTTAGCTTGAATTGTCGTCCCAAAATGCTAGCAAAAGCAATTAGCGTCACCACTGCTATGGCCAACTGCATTCCTGGTTTAGAAAGTGGTAAAAAGCGATTAACCATAACAATCATGACAATTGTGATAGTAATAGGATAAAGAATCTCCAGAACTGGAACTGAATACTGGATAATAGCATTCAAACCAAGATTTGCAATAGCGAAACCAACTAGCGTAAAAATGGTTGCATAAACCTTATAAGATACTTTCGGGAAGGTATTGTGGAAAAATTCGCCAGTTGAGACGATGAGTCCCGCTGTAGTTGTAAAACAGGTCACCGTTACCATAATTGCTAGGAAAATTTGAGCCATTGGACCAAAGATGGCCTGAGTTGCAGAAGACAAAACAGAGGCCCCTACGTTTGCACCTTTCGGCAAATTCGCTAGATCAAGTGGGAAGTGATTTCCAAGGAAGGCCAAACCGATATAAAGAACGCTAAAGCCCAGCGCCACAAGGATACCCACGATCCAAATAGTAGAAATATATTCTTTTTTATTCTTGAAACCGAGCTGGTTGAGTGTCGTCACAGCGACCACACTAAAGGCAACTGAAGCCAAAGCATCCAGAGTATTGTAGCCCTGAAGAAAGCCTGCTCCGAAAGCTGAAGCAGCATATTCCGCTGTTGCTTCTTGAGGAGCCGCAGATCCATATTTAATAGCACCTAGTACAACCAAAACTACAATCAAGAGGGCAAAAATTGGTGTTAGATAACGACCGATACTATCAAGGATATTTGAGGGATTGAGGGCGATCAGATAGGCCAAAGCGAAATAGAGCAGCGTGAAGGCAAAAAGCCAAATAGTGTGAGAACCTGCAGGCAACATAGGCTCAATTCCGACAGAAAAGGCAGTGGTCGCCGTCCGAGGAATGGCAAAGAAGGGACCAATTGAAAGGTAGAGGGCTACCAAGTAAGCAACCGCAAACCAAGGGGCAATCTTTTTCGAAATTTCATCAATATAACCCTTGGGATTCAAAGTACCTATAATCAAGGTTAGAATAGCAATACCGACACCTGATAGGACAAAGCCTCCAATAGCTGGCCCAAAATTTTGACCAGATTCCAAGCCCAGCTGAGGTGGGAAAATCAGGTTACCGGCTCCGAAAAACATTCCAAATAAAAGCAGGCCGGTTAGGGATCCTTTTTTTAACATCATCATCTCCAGTCTTTTTAAGATTTTTCCATTATACAGATAAATACCTTTCATTGCAAGATTTTTGAAATGAAAATTACATTTTCTTAGTATTGGAAGGATTCGGTAGATTTGATGCGATTTATTTCAAAACAACTCGAGACCTTCTTTTTGTAATTCGATTTATTTCATATTAAATAACTTTTTTATTGGATATATTTATGTTATACTGGTTAAAAGTTCATTTGCGAGGTTTTATTATGGTACTTCATCTAGTCTGGCTTATCCCTGCTGCTATATTTGCTCTATTATGTTATCGAGAACCCAGAAGTTTATTCAATGCTTATCTCCTGACCTTCACTCTTATGATGATGGGAATTGTTTTAGCAGGTTTTACCATTGTTAGTCTTGAGCGATTTATTGGCTATACACCAGCTATTATCTTGTTTTTGGCAATACCCTTTAGTGTTTTCGCTTCTACTGTTTATTTGCTTTTTAATGGTCGCAAAATGGTGCAGCTAGAGGGGCTTAGATTGGCCAATCTACTATCGCTTCTCTACGGCCTAGCTATCGTGGGGGTGGGTCTGTTGCATTTTTTCGCTCCACGATCATTTCTTGCAAATTTGATTTCCTTCGCTGATCTGCTCCTATTTTACGGAACCTTTCTCTATCTTTCCTATATCATCTACGACTTCTTTTTAAATATCTTTCCAATCAAGAAAGAGCCCCAGACTATCATTATCCTCGGCTCAGGATTGTTTGGGGACAAGGTACCTCCCCTACTGGCTCAACGATTGGATAAAGGGCTAGCCATCTATGAGAAGTTTAATCGGAAGCCAGTCATCATTGTTTCTGGCGGTCAAGGAGATGACGAGTTAATTTCCGAAGCAGAGGCCATGGCAGGATATTTGATGGAAAAAGGAGTCCCAGCTGACAGTATTCTCCTTGAAAATAAATCTCGCACGACGTTTGAAAATCTCACATTCAGTAAGCAGCTTATGCTAGCACATGGACTGGAGCAAGATCGGGTTGTCCTTGTCACAAATTCTTTCCATGCGCTACGTGCTGGCATCTATATGAAACAGGTTGGTCTCAAAGGCCGCAGTATTGGTTCTCGCACGGCCTTCTATTTTCTTCCCTCAGCTTGGATCCGAGAAACTGCTGGCTTAATCCGTATCTACTGGAAATGGCATGCTTTTATCATCGGAAGTCTGCTGCTTCGCTACCTTTTCTTCCTATTTTAGACATTATTTTCATTGTAAAAATCCTTATAAAAAGGTATAATCAAGGTAAGAAAAAAATGGAGGTCCGTCTATGATGAAATTTACCATTGATCAAAGTTTAGCAGAACTTGGCATTAAGAGTGTGGTCCTTGGCATTGCTAAAAACGTTGATCCTCAAGCACCTTTATCAGAAGCCTTTCTCCAAAAACAGAAGGAAGCCGAAAACTGGGCTTTAAACTGCAATCTAGCAGAAATCACTGACCATCCGACTATCCAGGGCTACTGTGATTTACTGCAGAAAGTGGGGCGCAGTGTTAAAAAGAACCCACCAACTGTACCAGCTCTGATCCGCAATATCCAACACCGCGGCTCCATTCCAAGAATTAACAGTGTCATTGATATTTATAATGTGGAAGCCCTGCATTCTCTTCTGGCTATCGGTGGGCATGACCTTGATAAAATCGGTGATGAGATTGAGTTTACTGTCAGTCAGAAGGACGATGTTTTCCTCCCTATCTTATCCAAAGAAAAGCATGTAGCTCCGACTGACTATGTCTATCGAGATGAAAAAGGCATCCTTGCTTGGCTTGATGTCCGTGACAGCGACCTTTATAAATTTGATGATAGCACCAAAAATGCCATTTTCATTATCCAAGGAAATGCCCATACATCTGTCCAAATGCGACTAGACGCCCTCGAACGCATTCACCAAGATTTAGCGGCAGCCATGCCAAATCTCGAATTTGAAACCCATGTCATTCAAGTAGACGATCTTTAAGCAACTTTTCACCCGACAAGCTTTTGAGGTAAAAACCCATCAATTATAAATCAAACAGGAAACTCAGCTGAGCTTCCTGTTTTGTATGTCTAGGCTTCTTTCTTATCCGAAAATTGGCTCATATACAAGTCATGATAGAATCCCTTGTCGGCCAGTAGCGACTCGTGATTGCCCTGCTCAATGATTTGTCCATCCTTGAGCACCAAAATCTTGTCTGCTTCTTGGATAGTAGACAAACGGTGTGCAATGACAAAGCTCGTCCGCCCCTGCATGAGAGTTTTCATTGCTTTTTGAATCAAGAGCTCTAAACGAGTATCCACTGAAGAAGTCGCCTCGTCCAAAATCAGAATCTTAGGATCTGCCAAAAGCGCCCGTGCAATTGTCAGGAGTTGCTTTTGACCTAGCGAAATATTGCTAGATTCCTGATTCATTTCCATATTGTAGCCACCTGGTAAGGTGCGGATAAAGTGATCCACATTGGCTGATTTGGCTGCTTCTACAATCTCCTCATCGGTAGCATCAAGGTTACCAAAGCGAAGATTTTCCTTGATAGTTCCTTCATAAAGCCAAGCGTCCTGCAGAACCATACCAAATTGCTTGCGATAGTCTTGACGCGATAGCTGACGAATATCGTGACCGTCCATGCTGATAGATCCCTTGGTCACATCGTAGAAACGCATGAGCAGGTTGATCAGGGTCGTCTTACCAGCTCCGGTCGGCCCGACAATAGCCACCATTTCACCCGGCTGGACTTCCAGATTAAAGTTGCGAATCAGCGGCTTGTCTGCCACATATTGGAAGTCTACATCTTTGAAGCTGACTTGACCAGTCAAGTCCTTGTCTAGCTGGATAGTATTATCCATGACTTCATCTGGCTCATCCAAAATCTGGAAAATCCGATCCAGCGAAGACTTGGCACTCTGGAGCTGACCTGCCAGCTGAGTAAGGTTTTGGATGGGTTGATTGACCTGCCAGACGTACTGGACAAAGGCCTGCATATTCCCGATAGTCAGCTGACCAGCAATAACCTGCAATCCGCCTACCAGAGCTACGATGAGATAGGTTAAATCAGAAATCGCATTAAGGACGGGCATCATGAGCCCTGAGATAAAGCTGGCTTTAAAGCCGACTTCCTGTAATTTTTGAGTAATAGCTCGAAAATCCTCAGCCGAAGTCTCTTCCCGACCATAAAGCTTGAGAACATTAAAACCTGACAGATTTTCCTGGACGAAGCCATTCATAGCACCCAAAACATCCGCCTGCTGCTTAAAGTAAGGCTGGGATTTTTTGAGGATAATTCTTGCTCCCAAATAGGTCAGAGGAATGCTGACGATAACGATCAAGGCCAGCTGGACATTCAGGTAAAGAACCATCCCAATGACCAAAATCAGGGTCATGACGGCATTGACCACCTGCAAAAAGCTTTGTTGAAGAGCATTGGAGACGGTCTCCACATCGCTGGTAAAGCGCCCAATCAAATCACCAAATTGGTGCT
>ERZ773263.1919-NODE-1919-length-11852-cov-5.950072_pt1 | contig 11852 bp, 14 predicted proteins | sample MGYA00511076_ERZ773263 | MGnify/ENA primary metagenome ERZ773263 (study PRJEB29015, sample SAMEA2738155) | human oral metagenome | biome: human oral; feature: human-associated habitat; material: saliva | place: China | collected 2195 ... | reverse complement strand
AATTTGTAGCGAACGTTAATTTTTCATCGTTAAGAAATTTAGCTAGCAATGAACCATTTTTTATTACATTAATTAATTAATTTAATATTTTCTATATTACTTTGGAGATATTATGAAATTTAGATATGCAAAAAAAAATGAAAAAGAAATAGCTATTAAATTTTGGAAAGATAGCTTTAAAGATAGTGAAGAACAAATTAAATTTTATTTTGATAATATTTATAATGAGAAAAATTATTTAGTTTTAGAAGATAATTCAAAAATAATTTCTTCTCTTCACGAAAATGATTATATTTTCAATTTCAATAATGAGAGTATAAATAGTAAATATATAGTAGGAGTATCTTCTGATATAACAATGAGAAATAAAGGCTATATGTCAAAATTGCTTATCTCAATGTTAGAAAATTCTAAGAAAAAGTCTATGCCTTTTGTTTTTTTAACTCCAATAAATCCTAAAATTTATAGAAAGTTTGGTTTTGAATATTTTTCTAATATTGAATATTATAATTTTTTAGTGGAAGAACTAGCTGATTTTAAATTTCCTAAGGATAATTATTCATATATAGAGATAAATGAGGAAAATAAAAATTTATACTTAGATGATTTAATAAAAATTTATAATTTTAATATGAAAGATAATTTTTGCTATTTAGAAAGAGATAATTTTTATTTTAATAAAATTTTAAAAGAAGCTAATAGTGATGAAATGAAAACTTTTATTCTATATAAGAATAAGGTGGCAAGTGCTTATATTATCTTTGGCTTATATGAAGAAAATATTGAAATCAGAGAATGTATGGCTTTGGATAGCATTTCATATAAAGAGATTTTAGCTTTAATCTATGGATATAGAGATTATTATAAAAAAGTCAATCTTGCTAGTCCAAATAATTCAAATATAGAATTTCTTTTTGAAAATCAATTAAATATAGAAAAGAATGTTAAACCTTTTATGATGATGAGAGTTTTAAATCCACTAGCTATATTTAAAAATTTAAAATTAGAAAATTCTAATATAAAAATTTATATAGAAGATAAAATTTTAAAAGAAAATTCAGGATTATACTCTTTAAATAATGAAATTAGTTTTTCTAATATTATAGAAAAAAAAGCTACTTATGATTTAAGAATTGATATAGCAGATTTGGTATTTTTAATAACAGGATATTTTTCTATTGATGAATTAATAGAATTAGGAAAGATTGATATTAAGAATAAAAATACCATAAAAAAGTTAAGTAAAATATTTAATAAAAAAAATTCCTATCTTTATGAATTTATATAAGATATACAGGAGTTAAAAATGAATATACAAGATATTATTAAAAATCAAGATATTTTGGATTGTTGGAAAGAAATACGAAAATCTAATGTTGATAAAAATATTTCAAAAGGGGCATTTGAGTATGATATTGAAGAATATCATACTTTTCTTTTAAATGAAATTGTTGAAGCTAATCAGTATATGGATATGAGTACTGGTACTTTAATAAAGGAGATGCTATTATTTGCAAAAGATAATAAATCGTTAGTTATAAATTTTTCTAATGTAAGACTAAATAAAAAGATACCTTTTTCTTCTCCACTTAGTTATGAAGAAATATCTAGTGGCTATACAGAGGAAGAGTTAGGTATAGCTTATCAAGATTTAAAAAATGAAACTAATGCAATTATAGATATTGGAACTTTATTTTCTTATTTAATAGATTTAATATTTCTTTTCAAAGAACCAAAGCAATATATGAAGTATTTAATTGAAAAATCATATTTATCAGAAATTCATGCTAAAGAATTTATTGGTTATGAAAAAAATATAATTGAAAATTTATAAAAAATTTCTATTTTTATAGTAAATACTTAAAATTTATGTTATACTTATAAATCTTATCTAAATTAAGAGATATATTAAATACAGTTAAAGAATATTTAATTACTGAAGAATTATTTTTAAATGTTTAAAAATATAAAGCAAAATGAGAATAAAATAAAAATCTTTAAATTGGAGGAAAAATGATAAAAGTTGGTAAAAGACAAAAATTAGTTATAAATAATTTTTCAAGTGTAGGAGCATATTTGTTTGCAGGAACAGATGATGACAAAGATAATATTCTTCTTCCTAATAATGAACTTGAAGGAAAAGATTTAAAAGAAGGAGATGAGGTTGAAGTCCTAATTTACAGAGATAGTGAAGATAGACTTATTGCTACATTTAGAAAAACAGAAGCACTTGTTGGAACTCTTGCAAAATTAGAAGTAGTTGATGATAATCCAAAATTAGGAGCTTTTTTAGATTGGGGGCTTAACAAAGATTTAATGTTACCTAATTCTCAAAAAGAAACCAAGGTTGAAATTGGTAAAAGATATTTAGTTGGACTTTATGAAGATAGTAAAGGTAGAGTGTCTGCCACAATGAAAATATATAAATTTTTAATGCCTTCAAATGATATAAAAAAAGGTGATATTGTCAATGCAACAGTTTATAGAATAAATGATGAGATTGGAGTTTTTGTTGCAGTTGAAGATAGATATTTTGGACTGATACCTAAAAGTGAGTGTTTTGAAAAATATTCTGTTGGAGATGAATTGACTTTAAGAGTTACAAGAGTTAGGGAAGATAAAAAATTAGATTTAAGTCCTAGAAAACTTTTATCTGAGCAAATGGAAAGTGATGCAGAACTTGTACTTGGAAAAATGAGACTTTTAAAAGAACATTTTCGTTTCAATGATAATAGTTCAGCAGAAGATATAAAAGATTATTTTGGTATAAGTAAAAAAGCATTTAAAAGAGCTATTGGTAGTCTTTTAAAAAATGGTTTGATTGAAAAAAATGGAGATTATTTTATATTGAAAAAATAGGTGATTATATGAAAAAGAAAAATGTTTTAGTACTTTTTATGATTTTTATTACTATAAGTTTTAGTGTCTTTTCTAAAAATGATAAAGTTGCAAAAGGTGAAAATGTTGAATTTAGAAATGGTTATTATTATCTAATTGGAGATAAAGAACCTTTCACTGGTACCATTGAATTTTTAAATGATAATGGAGATATTACAAAAGGAAATTTTGTAAATGGAATTGTTGATGGAGTAGCAAAAACATATTCTTCTGATGGAAAACTTCTTTCTGAAACACCTTACAAAAACGGGAAACAAAATGGGGTACATAAAAGATATTTTCCAAATGGAAATGTAAAATTAGAAAAAACATATAAAGATGGTAAAGAAGAAGGGAAGAGAATATCATATTATGAAAATGGAAAAATTCAAATGATAGGGAATTGGGAAAATGGAGTTCCTGTTGGCAAAGCAAAATTTTATGATATAGATGGAAATGAGATTGCTGAAACAAGTTATGAAAACGGAGAATTACAAATATTTAAAAAATAAAAAAGATTAACAGATGAATATGATAAACTTTCAAAGGAACTTTCTGAACAAATAGAACTTGCAACTATGTATGCTTTAAATGAGTGGTAAATATCACTCATTTTTTATTGCCTTTTGATATTCTTTTCCCCATTCACATAGCATTTTTAAAACAGGTATAATACTTTCTCCTAATTCTGTCAAAGAATATTCAACCTTAGGTGGAACTTCTGGATAAACATTTCTTTTTATAATTTTTTGTTCTTCCAATTCTCTTAATTGATTTGTCAAAGTTTTTGTAGTGATTGAACCTAACAATTTTTGTAATTCATTGAAACGAATTATATTTTTTCTTTGAATATTCCACAAAATTTTAAGTTTCCATTTACCACTTAGTATATTTATTCCTAAATCCATAGGACAGATTTCACTGGCTGTTAAAGTTTTAGACATTTTTATTCCTTTCATCAGGTATCAAAAAAGATACTATATATAAAAAAAGAGCGTACTTTTCAATCTTTTGACTAAGTAATATAATTATAACAAAAATATTATTATAAGAAAAGAGGAGATAAAAAATGATTATAGATAGTCACGAACATTTAATATTACCAGTAGAAATGCAAATTAAAAAATTAGAAGAGGCAGGAGTTGATAAAGCAATTCTATTTACAACTACACCTCACCCTGAGAAAGCAAATACAATGCAAGAATTTAAAAATGAAATGAGTGTTTTATTTAAAGTTTTATCAGGAGAAAAAAATCATAAAAATGATATGAAAAGAATGGAAAATAATATTAATGACTTGATGAAAGTATTAAAAAAATATTCAGATAAATTTTATGGTTTTGGACCTGTACCCCTTGGTTTAAATTTAGATGAAACTATTTCTTGGATAGAAAAATATATTGTATCCAATAATTTAAAAGGTGTGGGAGAATTCACCCCTGGAAATGATGAACAGGTAAAACAATTAGAAACAATATTTCAAGCATTAGAAAATTATAGTTATTTACCTATATGGATACATACTTTTTATCCAGTTACATCAAATGGAATTAATATTTTAATGGAATTGACAAAAAAATATCCAAAAGTTTCTGTTATTTTTGGACATATTGGTGGTTATAATTGGATGAATGTAATTGATTTTGTAAAAGAAACTCCCAATGCTTATTTAGATTTATCTGCTAGTTTTTCAAGTCTTGTTGTTAAAATGGCAATAGCAGAAGTTCCTAATAAATGTTTGTATAGTTCAGATGCTCCTTATGGTGAGCCTTTACTTAATAAACAGATGATAGAATATTTATGCAAAGATAAAGAAATAATAGATAATATTCTAGGTGGAAATATTTTAAAACTACTTAATTTGAATTCATAAGAAAATCTTGTATAATATAGAAAATATATTTTTATGGAGGTTATTTCTATGAATGGAGAAGTAGCACAAATATGTGATATTGCAATATATGCAAGATATGCTTTAAAAACAAAAAATAAAATTGCTTATACACCCAGTAAATATGAAAATAAAATAGAATTCTTATTCACTGAAAATTTTAAAGCTAAAGATGTAAATGAATGGTATGAACATTGTATAGAAAAAGGCTTAGAAGATATAAAACTTTCCATGCCAATTGCTGTAAAAGATCCAAGTTTACTTGGATTTTCTAACACAAGCCAGGCTGGATTAATTTGTTATTTTAAGGAGAATTTAGTTACTTATTTCATACCGAAGTGGGAACATAAAGATAATGGTTGGAATATAATCTATAGAGAATATAAATGGGAAAACCCTCCAAAAGAGAAACCTAAATTTGAAGATAATACAGAAGATTTTAAAAATACATTAAGTAGAATAGCTACTTTGGCAGATAAAATTGACTTTCAAAATTTTGCCAATATTTTCACAAAGGCTTATGATATGTTAGATGGAAAAGAGATTGAGAATTATTTTTATAAAAAATATTTTTCATTGATGCCTGAGAAAAACGTAAGGCTTTTTTGTTCAGCAGGAATTTCTGATGTTTTTGGTGGAATGGGTTCTTGGAATGATAGTCCTTCTTGGTATGCATATGAAAAAGGTTTGGAAAGTGATTATAAAAATCTTTCAAGTGAACTTTTAACACAAATTAGACTTGCACTTTTATATTCTGTAAATGAGTGGTAAAATAAAAAATCAGGGGCTGTTACAAATTAACTTATTGAAATGTAAGTAAAAAATAAGTGAAATTACATTCTAAATTTTAGATGAAAAATTAAAGCAAGTGAGCCGAGCAAATCTCGCTGTGTTTGAGTGAAACGATCTTAGAAGCTATTAATGAACTTGTTCATTTAGAGCTTCTTACAGATAGCGAATTTGCAGCGAACGTTAATTTTTCATTGTTAAGAAATTTAGCTAGTAATAAACTATTTTTTACTTCATTTATAAGTTTACAACAGCCCATTTTAAAATTAACACACTTAATAATACTATTAAAAAACTTGTCAATGTTCCTATTAAATATTTTTCTGCAAAATTTCTATTCTCCATTTGTTTAAAACGGGCAATACTTTTAGCAGTCAAAACAAAACCTATAACTCCAAATTGATTATTTAACAAAAGAATAGCAATAATTATTCTTTCAAGTTTTCCAATAATATTCCCAGCCTTTAATTCTTCTGAATATATTTTTGGATATGTCTTAGAAGAAATTGAAATAAATAATTTTCTGATAAAAACGGAAGCAGGGTCCAATATTATAGAAAAAATTAGAATATAAAGAATTATTGTTTTAAAATTTTCATAACCTTGTAATTTTATATATAAATTATTAGTTAAATTTTCCAAATTAAAAACATAATAAACTCCTGTTATCATAACAATATGTACTAATTGATTTAAAAGAAAAAATAACAGTTGCAGTCTTCTTTGGGGAAATTTTTTTTCTAATTTATTTTTAATTAAATTAATTAAAAAATGTAAAATAGAAATAATCACTCCTAATAAAAATGCTTTTTCACATTGAAATAATATAAAAAATAAAATTTCAAAAACTACAAAATAAATAAAGCAATGTAAAAATAAGAATTTTCTTTCTTGTCTTTTTCTTTCTAAAACAGCAGAAGATTGAAATAAAAAATCTGCTAGTAAGTGAACACTTATCAAAATAACAACTATCATAAGTTTTCTCCTTATATATTATCCATAGCCTTTAATACAGCTATTGTTAAATTTCTTAATTCATATATATCCCCAATTTTTATAGATTTTTCAACACTTTGCCTACTAACTCCTAATAATTTTGAAATTTGAGTTGATAGACCTCTTTTTTTTCCCTCTGTTATATAAAAACTTTCTTTTTCTAATTGTGTTGAAATTACAGGATAATTAATATCAAGTATTAAATTTTCTCTTTTTTCAAATTGTATAAATTTTAAAATTTCTTTTAGATTTTTGTAATCAATAATATCTTCACTAGCAATAGGATATAAAATTTCTGCCAATAACATTAGTTTATTTTGATATTCACTCTGTTTAAAAGCTAATAAAGTAGCTGCATTTATTAAAGAATTGATAATAATATCATTTTTATTTTTTGAATAAAAAAGAACAGAGTATTCCAAAGAGTTTTTTGCTTCATCAATAGCTTTTCTTGCATTATGATAAACAGTTCCATCTTGTGCAGTACTACTTTCATTCTCTACTCTTATGTCCCAAGTTCCAAAACCTATTCCAGTATGTATTTGTATAGGAAAAATAAGCATAGAAAAAAGTCTATAATACAAATAAGCAGATTGAGAAGAAATAAATAACCCTTGTATCTCATCACCAGCACTAAATTCTACTTCTTTTTCAATAGAATTTTTAAAAATTTTATTTAAAATATTTATACTACTTAATATAGAATTTTGAATATTATTTCTATCTTGAATATCATATGAACGGGAATTTTTTAAATCTACCATTAATACAGAATATTTTTTCAACTTCCTCACCTCAAAATCAGTATAGCATAACACATACAAAAAAGCAACTTATTTAGATTGCTTTTTAATTTAGCATATTTATAAGGTTGCTTTTTAAATTAAAAATAGTTTATTATTATCTAAATTTTTAAATGTTTAAGTAATTTTTCTTGAAAAAAATTATATAAAATTTTTTTATTATATTTTAACTACTTGCCAGCCATTAATGTTTCAGTAGCTCCAAAATGCTCCTTCAACATTAATGGACGTCACAGTAGTTTTACTTAAAAGTTATTTATTAATTCTTTCAAGAAAATTTTAATTTATTTTTAATTCACTATTTTAGTAGTATGTAATAGAAAAAGTAAAATAAAAATGCTATAATTATTAAGGAAAATATTGGAGGAGAGAAAATGAAATTAAAATTTGAATTAACTAATGAACAAAGAAAATATTTAGGACTTATTCCAGTTGAAGAAGATTGGGAGCTTGTAAAACTTAACTACAAATATGAAAACATTTATTTTTATTTTGATGGAGATATAATCAGAAAAAAATAAATTTAAGTGAAAATTCCTATTATGAGACTGAATTAAATGAAAAAACAACAGAGAATCGTACAGTGATACTTCCTAAAACTGCAAGAGGAAAAATAAAAATTATAGTTTGACTAATCTTATGGGTAGACCTTTAATAATAAAAATATATCATAAAATAAGTGATAATATAAATGTTGATTTAAAAGATTTATCAAATTGTTTAGCACTCCCCTCACAAGCTATTATGGACAATATTTTTTATTATGGAGAAACTATTATTTTAGGAAATTTACCTTTGGAAGATAAAGATTATGATATGCTTATTTCAGTTAGTGAGAGTATAAGTTATATCAATAGAGATGTGGCATACTTACAGTATGGACTTATTTATAAGGAAATTCCTTTTTCAGTTTATGAAAAACTTATTGAAAAATTAAAAATAGAAACACAAACTTGTAGAAATGAATGTATAAGTTTTGGAATATATGCCGATGATTTAAAAGAATGTATTAAAGAAAAGTCTAATTCTCCTTATTGGGAAAGAGAAATTGAACATAGAGTATATGATTTAAGAAATCCTTGTCTTATAGAACTGAAAAGAAAAATTTTTGAAGCTTTTGGGCTTGTGCAAATAAAACTTACGAAGAAAATTTAAAAATTATGGAGGAAGAGTAATGTTTTTTTTAGGATATTTATTTTTTTATTCTATACTAACAACTTTGATAGACACATCAATATTCTTTTCAATGCTTTCTTTTGTATTAGGTGGAATGTTATATTTTAATAGTAGCTCTCCTTTACAAGGAATAGTAATTTGTGCTTTTGGATTATTGCACTTAATTTCAAGATTATGTTATCATAGTAAAGGAATGCGTGCTAGTGGTAATTCATATATTGATTATAATACAAGTTATAATTTTATTTCAATTTCTATAGCAACTGTTATTTTTGCCATACCCATTTGGTATATTATTGTTAAATCAAACATAATAACATTAGGAAATTCACCTTTATATATTTTTATCCCAAGTCTTTTTATATCTTGGGCTATACTCTTTAAAATACTGGATAGGATTTTTATACACAATAGAAAAACGCAAGAAGTAGTTTTAGGAGATTATTTTACTATTCATAGAAGTAGAAGAAGTCTTACACATATCTACATTTTTAAATTTAAAAATTCTCCAGATTTGTATTCTACTGGAATGTGGAGACACAAAATTTTTATAGATAAGGTTGGCTCTAAATTTTCTTGTACTTTTGGAAAAGGAATTTTTGGAACAAGCTATATAACAAGTATAAAATTAATTGAAGATGCAGGAATAAATGTTCCTGAAAATCAAAATTCATATAGTACTTTTCCTTTTAAAAAGAAAAGTTTAACAAAAAAAGATTATTCATTTCCTTGGCATATATTATTATTTGCTAGTGGAATTTTAGTATTTTGTTTTGGTATTTTCATTCTTTATGTTGCTCATATTGGACTTCAAAATTCTGATGTTAGCTTATTAAAATATATTGAATTATATAAAGTTATTGGATTAAGTGGTGTCATTTTAGGTATTACTCTTGTGATAATTTCTATTTTTATGCTTATTAGAAAAAAATAATATTTGGAGGCTTATAGAATGAATGAAACTAAAAAATGGGGCTATATTTATGATGAAAAGTTAAATATGTATGTTCCTAATTTACCAAGACAAAAAAAATTTGCAAAAGTGCTTTTGATTTTATCAATAATATCTTTTGTAGCTGTCTTAATACAGATATATTTTTTTGATAAAACTTCTTATGAGAAAATATCATTTTTAGCTTATACCAGTGTAATGGTTTTTCTTTTTTTAGCTTTATATCTTGTTTTAAAAATAAATATTCATCTGATAGAGAAAAGGCTAGAAGAAATTAAAGGATTGAAATTATCAAAAGATCTTGAAATAAAATCTTTAAAAAATAGACGATTTTTTGCATATATAATGATTTGGGTTCTTTTGATAGTTATGTTTGTATCTCATCCTAATATATTTAAACAGTTTTCAACTAGATATATTTTTTATTTAATTTTTGCCATTGTAGCATTTATTTATAATTTCTATAAACTTTTTAAAGAATTTAAAAATAATAAATATTCTTTAATTATAATTGGAAAAACAATAAAAATATATTATGAAAATGATGAAAAAGAATTTATTACAACAGATAATATAAGTTATGTTAGATTTTATGCTATTACTCGTGGAAGAGGAAGAAGGGATAGAAATCCTACTTTACAAATTTTTGATAGTGAAGAAAAAAAACTTGTTGAAATGACTATAAAACCTATTGATTATCATTCATTAAAAAAATATTTTGAAAAATATAATGTAACAATAGATAATCAATATAAAGAATTTTAAAAAGAAGAGGTAAAATACTGTGGAATTATTAGAAAAAGATGAGGAATATATTATTTCGCTAGTTAAAGAAGGAAAAAAAGTAGAGGCTATTGTCTTTGTTAAAGATAAAACAGGAATGACTTTAAAAGAGTCCAAAGATTATACAGATAAATTAATTTTAGAGAAAAATATTGAAATGAATAAAGAAAGTACTTGTAAATGGGACTGTGTTTATGATGAAAAATTGAATGCTTTTGTTCCAAATTTAGCTAGACAAAAAAAAATACCAAAAGTATTCTTAATTTTAGCTTTAATGTCTTTTGTTGCTCTCTTAATACAAATATATTTTTTTGATGAAACTTCTAATGCAAAAATATTATTTTTGGCTGGTACCAGTGTAATAGTTTTTCTTTTTTTAGCTATATATCTTCTTTCAAAAATAAATGTTCATTCGCTAGAGAAAAGATTGCAAGAAATTGAAAAAATAGAATTATCAGATAAATTTGAAATTAAATCTCTAAGAAAAAATATTTGGTTATTTTCATATATTATACTTTTTATTATCTTAATTTTCATATTATCTTCTCTAATAAATATATTATTAAAAGAGCTGACATACAAACATATTTTTTATACTATTTTTTTTATTGGAGTTATAATCTTTAATTGCTATAATTTTTTAAGAGAACTTAAAGCTAGAAAATATTTTTTAACTATAAGTGGAAAAACTATAAAAATATATTTTGAAAATAGTGAAAAAGAAGTTATTACAACAGATGATATAAGCCAAGTTAGATTTTATGTTATTGATACTGGAAGAGGAATAGGGAAGAAAAATCCTACTTTACAAATCTTTGATAATGAAGAAAAAATACTTGTTGAAATGACTATAAAAGTTATGGATTATTATTTATTAAAAAAATATTTTACAAAATATAATGTAACAATAGATAATCAATATAAAGAATTCTAAAAAGAATAGGTGAAATATTATGGAATTATCAGAAAAAGATGAAGAATATATTATTTCCTTGATTAAACAAGGAAAAAAAGTAGATGCTATTGTCTTTGTTAAAGATAAAACAGGAATGTCTTTAAAAGAGGCTAAGGATTATATTGATAAAAAAGCAAATAATGAATACTATGAAGAAAATATATCTATTTCAAAAGAAGATGAGGAATATATATGTTCTTTGATTAATGAGAATAAAAAATTACAAGCAGTTACTTTCTTACATAAAGAAAAAGAAATGGATTTAAAAGAAGCCATGGATTATATTGATAGAGAAATGTTAAAAAATAAAATTACAGCTAAAAAGCCAATTCATAAAAGAGGATATATCTTTGATGAAAAACTGGATATTCTTATTCCTAACTTAACTAGACAGAAAAAAGCTCTAAAAATAATGTTAAGTATTTTTCTAGTACTGTTAGTTATTACATTAATTCAGTTGATATTTTTAGATAGAAGTTCAGATATAAAAATGAAAATTTTACGATATTCTATTTCAGGTATTTTACTTTTTATAATAACTTTACCTCTAATTATCTTAAATATTCATATTATAAAGAATAAATTGAAAAAACTTGAAAATTTAGAAGTTTCAAATCAATTTGAAGTTAA
>ERZ773263.1911-NODE-1911-length-11889-cov-7.886851_pt1 | contig 11889 bp, 10 predicted proteins | sample MGYA00511076_ERZ773263 | MGnify/ENA primary metagenome ERZ773263 (study PRJEB29015, sample SAMEA2738155) | human oral metagenome | biome: human oral; feature: human-associated habitat; material: saliva | place: China | collected 2195 ... | reverse complement strand
TATCTGTTGTACTACCTGATGGATAACTATGATATGGCGTCACATGTAATACATCTGCGTGATTCTTTTGTAGTTCTGAATTTAAAATACCATTCTTACCAAGCTTCATGCGTATTAGCCTTACATTCTCTGCTTCATACATAAGTGAGATTTTTTCGTAAGATGGGTTTTCAATTGCATATACCTTATCGCGTCCAATCATACTCACTAGAATTCCATAAAAGTATTCTGAACCAGAACCAATGATAATCTGTTCTGGATCAACATAGATACCACGAACACGTGCTAAGTATGACGCAATTGTTTTACGAAGATATACGAGTCCATTCCATGGTGATTTTGTTAGTAATACATCTTGTCGCATACTTAATACTTTACGTGCAGCCATCGCAAATACATTGGAAGAAAACAGTTTATCATTTGTAATCTGTATTTCCGGTGAGATTTCGATACTACTATCTTCTTTAGCACTAAAAAAATCTTTCTCAAGATAACTTACATAGTATCCACTTCTCATACGAGAAGTGATATATCCTTCTGACGCTAGTAATTCATATGCATGTGCTACTGTTATCACACTGACATTTTCTTTATCTGCTAGAATGCGTTTCGAAGGTAGTTTATCCCCTGTTTGATAAATACCACGAATAATATCGTTACGAATCTTTAGGTATAGATCCATGTATGCTTTGGCTTTATTGTTCATATCTCATTCCAATCTGGTCATATAAATTATAACATTTCTGGGTATATGCAGATAACCAGAAACTGTTTAAAATATACACATATTTGGAGGTTTTTATGAATATTTCAGTAAAAAGATTTACTTTAATCGCAATGTTACTAGCGATGACGATAGTTTTATCTTCATTCAGTATTCCGGTACCAGGTGGACATCTATACTTCAACGACTTGGTCATCGTGACTGCCGCATTGATGTTAAATCCTGTTGAGGCTTTCATCGTTGGTGGTCTTGGTTCATTCCTTGGTGATTTGTTCTTCTATCCAACACCAATGTTTGTTTCCCTTGTTACTCACGGTCTACAAGCAGTCGTGATTTCCCTACTCATTTCTAAGAAGGAACATCCTGCTTTAAAGGATTATATTCTTGCAGTAACTGTTGGTGCGATTATTATGATTGGTGGATATACAATCGGACGTGCATTCATCTATGCAAATCCACAAACCGCAATGATTAAGCTGCCATTCCAAATTATTCAGGCTAGCTTTGGCGCAATTATGGCAGTCATCCTACATACACGTTTACCACTGAAGAAATTTCTAAAGTAAAAGAATTGCAAAAAACGCAATTCTTTTTATTTCATATTCAACATGTATCCTACATTCTTCATATAGAACTTTTCCAAATCAATATCATGTGGTGCAGTAGCCCATATTTGTAAACAACCTGTTAGTACAATCATGGATAGTTTCATCAGTTCTACCGGCTTTAAGTCTGTACGAATGACCTTTTCATCAATTGCTCGCTTAAAAATATTTATTAGTACTTGTGCAATTGCTGGCATCTCGCTTGGCTTAGGCATTTCATTCTTTGCGAAGTCATAATTTAGATTTGCTTGAATCGCAACCTTTACAATCGGCTTCCCTAATCGAGCGAAGTATTGGATTGCGGATTGATAAATCACCCTAAGTTGATCTTCCACTTTCGCAAGAGAAGATAGTTTAATTATGATTTCATCATCAAACAAAAATTCAGGCTTAAATACTTCCATAATTAATTCTTCTTTATTAGAGAAGTAATAATAGAAGGTATTCTTTGAAATGCCCGCTTCCTTGGCAATACGATTTACACTGACACTATCATATGTATGATTACGGAATAGATCTAACGCAATCTCTCTAATTTCATTTTTCTTGTTGTCTTTCATGATATCTCCATGTAATACTTTATCATCTTTCTATAACAATAGACAAGTATTGTTATAACTTTGTTGTAGCATTTATATTACAGTGGTAATATAAATGTATTCTAAGACGGAGAAAACAATATGTTAAAAGCATTTCGTTATTTAAAGCCCTATTGGATCTCGGTAGTAGCTGTCATTGTATTGGTATTTGCCCAAGTACAAGCACAGCTTGCTTTACCAGACCATATGTCAAAGATTATTACCTACGGTATTCAGTATGGCGGAATTACAGAGTCTATCCCTTCTGCGATGTCTGAGGAGACTTACAACCACCTACAAGTCTTTATGGATGAAGAAAGTAAAACAATCCTAGAAGATAACTATGTTCAAGTTTCTCAGGGTGACACTTCTTATACTAAGAAATATCCTCTAGTAGAAAAAGAAGATATCTATGTTTTAAAGGATCATCCTGATAGTTCCCTTGAAGATACGATTAAAAAGCCTTTACTAATGACATCATTATTAGAAAATGAAGAGATTCTCAAAAGCTTCAAGCTAGATAGTTCTTCACAGTTGTATCAAGCACTAGCACTACAGCCACAATTGAAGGAACAGATAGTAAATCAGTTTGATGCGATGTTATCGAAATATACCGATGCGAATCTAACTGCGGCACAAACATTAGCGGTCAAGAAAGTTTATCAAGACCTACAGATGGATACAGCGGCCATTCAGAACCGCTATATCATGCAGGAAGGTTTCTGGATGCTTGCGATATCATTACTCGCTACAATTTCAGCGATTGGTTCCGCATACCTTTCTTCACGCACTGCTACCGCAGCCAGTCGTGATTTACGTCGTGATGTATTTGCGAAAGTCGAGACCTTCTCTTCTGCTGAATTCTCACGTTTTTCAACCGCATCTTTGATCACGCGTACAACTAATGACGTTCAACAGGTACAAACAATTCTAACAATGTTTTTAAGAATTGTATTATTTGCACCATTCATGGGATTTACTTCCCTATTTAAAGTCATTCGCTATTCTTCTCTTGTGTCCTTGCTTGCATGGAGTGTTGCAGGTTTGATTACACTCATGATTGCCATCTTCTCCTTCACAATGCCAAAATTCAAGAAGTCACAGGAGCTTGTAGACCAATTAAATCGTGTATCTCGTGAACAACTTGAAGGTATGTTAGTCATTCGTGCATTTGATAATGAGAAGTATGAAGAACAACGTTTCAAAAAAGTGAATGATAATATTACAAAACTGAATCTATTCCTAAATCGAGTAATGGGATTACCAATGCCAATTATGACCTTTGCGTTAAGTGCATTATCTGTCGGAATTATCTGGATTGGCACAAACCAAGTAGACGCAGGAACGATGCAAATCGGTGATATGATGGCATTCCTTCAATACGCAACTGAAATTCTAATGTCGTTTATGATCATTGCAATGATCTTTATCATGGTTCCACGTTCTTCCGTTTCCGCAAACCGTATCTTTGAAATTCTCGAAACAGAACCTACAATCCATGACCCAGTTGAGCCTAAACACTTACCAAAAGAAAACGCACCAATCACCTTCGACCACGTTTCATTCAAATACGCCAACGCAGAAGAAAATGTGTTGGAAGACATTCACTTTACCGCTAACCCAGAAGAGACCGTTGCCTTTATCGGATCGACTGGTTCTGGTAAAACTACACTTGTAAACTTATTACCTCGTTTCTTTGATATAACTGAAGGTGCGATTCGCTTTGGAGATATCGATATTCGCGATGTATCACAGAAAGAATTACGTGATCGTATTGGGTATGTTCCTCAAAAAGGTATTCTCTTTAGTGGAACAATCGCATCAAATCTTCGCTACGCAGATGAAAGTTTAAGTGATGAAAAGATGGAAGAAGCACTATCCGTTTCACAAGCGAAGGAATTCGTAGACCGCATGCCAAATGGAGTGAATGAACCAATTGCCCAAGGTGGCACAAACGTATCTGGCGGTCAAAAACAACGTCTCTCCATCGCTAGAGCACTTGCGAAAGATGCACAGGTATATATTTTCGACGATACCTTTAGTGCATTAGACTATGCGACGGATGCGAAACTGCGCGCTGCCCTTGCAGAACTCATCACCAAGAAACACGCAACGGTATTTATTGTTGCACAACGTATTAGTTCCATCATGCATGCAGATAAGATTATTGTTTTAGATCAAGGTAAGATGGCTGGTATTGGAACACACGAAGAGTTATTAAAGAGCTGTGAAGTATACCAAGAAATCGCACACTCACAGTTAAGTAGAGAGGAGTTGGGAGAATGAGTCAAAGACATGGAATGATGAGTGCTTCCAACGAGAAAGCAAAAAACTTATCGAAAACACTATCTACTTTATTGAAGTATCTAAAGCCATTCCGCATCGCAATTGTGTTCGTCATTATCTTTGCGGTTGGCTCAACCATCTTCACAATTATCGGTCCTAAAATTTTAGGTAATGCGACCACAAAGCTAGTCCAAGGATTAATTGCCAAATACAGTGGGACAGGTTCCATCGATATCGATGGTATTAAACACACATTACTTTTACTACTTTGTATATACATACTCTCTGGCATTCTTTCTTACATTCAAGCATGGATAATGTCAGGCGTTACACAGAAGGTAACCTATCGCCTAAGAGAAGAAATCTCTTTGAAGATCAATCGTTTGCCATTAAACTACTACGATAAACAAACACATGGTGAAGTATTATCTCGTATTACAAATGATGTTGACACGATGTCACAGTCATTAACACAATCGATACAGATGATCTTTACTTCGTTGATTACCATCATCGGTATCCTATACATGATGATTACCATTTCATGGCAGATGACGTTAATGGCATTGGTTATTGTGCCACTTTCTGCTGTTGCGGCAATGTCTGTTGTCAAAAATGGACAGAAGTACTTCATCCAACAACAGAAGACACTTGGTGAAGTCAATGGTCATATTGAAGAGATGTATGGTGGTCATATCGTCATGAAAGCCTTCAATGGAGAAGAGCGTTCCATCAGTACATTTAACAAGATGAATGAAGAGCTCTATACATCTGCTTGGAAGTCACAATTTATTAGTGGATTAATGCAGCCAATTACAAGTTTAATTGGAAATGTTGGTTATGTTGGATGTTGTGTACTCGGTGGATATTTATCCCTTCATAACGGCTTAGCAATCGGTGATATTCAAGCCTTCATCCAATATGTACGTAGCTTTAATCAACCAATTACACAGACTGCCCAGATTATGAATGTACTACAATCTACTGCAGCTGCCGCTGAACGTGTATTTGAATTCCTAGAAGAGCCTGAACAAACTCCTGATAAAGAGAATTCCGTCAATATCATGGATGAAAACGGAAACAGCACCCTTAAGGGTCAAGTTACATTCGAGAATGTTGTCTTTGGATATATACCTGAAAAGACAATCATCCATAACTTCAGCGCATATATTAAACAAGGTGCACAGGTAGCGATTGTTGGGCCAACAGGTGCTGGTAAGACAACGATCGTCAAACTACTGATGCGCTTCTACGAAACAAATAGCGGTGATATCTTCATTGATGGCATTAACACAAAGGATATTGCACGTGGTCAGTTACGCAATAGCTTCGGTATGGTATTACAAGATGCTTGGTTATTCTCTGGCACAATTATGGACAATATCCGCTACGGCAAATTAAACGCAACCGACGAAGAAGTCATGCATGCGGCAGACCAAGCCTATGTTGACCACTTCATTCGTACACTTGAAAATGGATATCAAACAGTTATCAATGAAGAATCCACAAACATCTCACAAGGCCAAAAACAGTTACTAACAATTGCACGTGCCTTCTTGAGTGATCCTAAGATTTTAATTCTAGATGAAGCGACTTCATCCGTGGATACACGTACAGAAATCTTAATTCAAAAAGGTATGGAAAACCTGATGAAAGGTAAGACATCCTTCATTATCGCACACCGCTTATCCACAATTAAAAACGCAGATATGATTTTAGTCATGGATCATGGCGACATTGTGGAAATCGGTAACCATAATGAACTACTTGCTAAAAACGGTTTCTATGCAAACCTCTATAACTCACAATTTAGTGACGAAGCAGAATAAAGGGCATTGAGCCCTTTATTTGTATCTGCTAAGATAAGGAAGAATATAACACTTATGAGGTATAACAATGACACAATTAGATGAAAAACGTTTAGAAATCAACGATATTGACGCACAACTTGTCCAACTATTTGAACAACGCATGCACGCTGTAGAAAGTATCATCCAATACAAACTAGAGAATCAACTTCCAATTCTAGACACTGGCCGTGAGGAACAGAATATCCTTCGCACAAAAGCCTTACTCCAAGACACAAATTTATCTCAATATTTTGAATCCTGGTATCGCTATACCATGCAGATTTCAAAAGAATATCAAAAAGAAATCAAAGATAAATATACACAGAAGTAGTTTTTAAAACATGCACGCATAGTAAAAGGGGTTTTTCATCGCTTAAGCTTTTCCCTTCTCATACGCATAGCGTATGGTTTTTATAGGAAACTTCGTTTTCCTATAATAAATCCCTTAAAACGCGGTATTTTTAAGGGCTAACATTAAAATCTATTATAAAAGACCATTTAATATCCACGATATGTATGCAGCATATCGGATAACTCATCATTTTTCTTAATAAAATCAATCAAATATTTTTCTGTAATTATGAACTGTTCGCCAGAACTTTTAACTTTAGTTGCTATGACTTGTTCTCCATCTGGTGATGTTATTCTGAATCCATGGATTATACGATTACGCATTTCTACAATTTCATCAAATTGATTTGCTATCTTGACATCAGAGTTAGTTGTAATAGTATCTTCAATAGCCTTCATAAGTTTCCCCGATTCTTTATCAATCAGTTCATGCCATGAATAAGAACTATCCGTATTGAGAATATTTTCAATTATAAATCCATTATTTGAACTAAACACCGATAAAGCAGTACCTAATAATAACCTATATTGTTCTGAAGGCAATGATTGCCTAGTAAGTATTGTGTCATACATATTTACACCGCCATAAAATTTGACAAGAAATCGCTACTATTTTTTACAACATTTGCCATGTATGAATCCATATACGACCAATCAGGACATCCATTATCATCAACAGGTAGTTTAATACAATCTTTTTTCATAACGTCCATACGCCATTTATCAACAAATGCGTATCGTTGCCCCACATAACGAATCAGAGGAACAATAAAAAGTCCTATGTTTTTGGTCATATCGAACTTTGGATAAAGCACATTAACATCATCTGAAGCCCAGAACGATTCATCTTGATAAAATGTCTCGCCAACACTACCATTATAGCAAACCGTTATGGTATTAGCTGGATGCAATTTCTCATTATTTGCAATTAACGCGGTCAACCCATTACACATTGCCGATGACCCAATAAATCTGTTATTTCCTTCTCTCATATTAGCTTTTGTAAGACGTGTACCTTTTACCACATCGAAAAGCTTGCCAATCTCGAGCTCTTTCCACTGCGATATATCGACAGCCGTCTTCTTCTCATCGGCAAGCCTTAGATTCTCAAGGCAAGCCTTAGATTCCTTCATGACTTCCGCCATGAAGGAATCCATGTATGCCCAATCAGGGCATCCATGAGAATCAGCGGGGAGTAGTAACGATAGACTATCTGCATCAGGTTGCCGAAATTGTTGGATATATGCATATTCAACGGAAAGTTTTGTGTGGAGACATGTTGATATGAATAGCTTTGCATTGTTAGAGATATCATTATTCACAAAGAAATATACATTATCATCACCAGCACATGGAATAGGTTGAAAGAAACAATTCCCAAACATATCAATCGTTATTGCATTGCTATAAATAGGTCTATCATTCCCGATATATTGGCTTATCCCTCTGTTTTCAAAACCTGCTGTAATAAATGGCGTGTTACCATCAATTCGTTGCGCTTTATTTAATCTTTGCCCATGATAATTAACAAAACCAATTTTCCCAATGTTAAACTCTTTCCACCCACTCGTATCAATCTTCGCCATTGCTATCACCGCCCTTCTTCAAGCTTATGGTCACATCCGATTCTCCTTCACTGACACGGCTTGAATACATAGCCGTATCAAGCAACTTCTCACCAAACACCTTGGCATCAATGCCTTTCTGAAACATCAGATAGTCCATCGCTGTCTTTCTGAAATCCTCCTCGAATATCTCAAAAGGCTTCTGCGGTACTTGATATGATAGATGTTCGGTGGACTTAACCCACTGACACGTATCATCACCAGACTGTTTTTCAACTACATCAACCCAGTAATTCTCTATATCAGCCCACTTACCATATACATCATGACGGCCTTTGTTCTTTACTGTTGCCAGACCATCACTCTCCATATAACAAGCAAAAATATCCTTGTCATCTTGCCCGATACCAGTCTCAAATATAAAAATACTCGTTGTAACACCAACGCCAAAGAACAAGTCTTCGGGTAGCTTAATCACCTTTTTCAAACGATGATGCGATAAGATACGTTTCATCTGTGCCTTGGATGCTTTTTCAAGCTTCTTATCAGGCAATATAAATGCACAAGCTGTGTGGGAAGGTACACTATCTAATACATTTTCGACAATCTTCATACATCCGTATTTATTTTCATAAGGAGGATTCATAAGAACTTTTGTAATTTCTTGCTTAGCAATCCACTCAGCAGCCTTTTCTGTTCTTGCATCCAACTGCTCGAGATTTGTTTTACCATCCTTATGGATAAGCATATTCGCACAAGCAAGTGCATAAATTTCACGGTCAAACTCAATACCATATAGCTGTTGTTTCTTGATTTCCTTAGCCTTCTTAGTCTTAGTACCACCAGATTCTTGAATCATATTCGCCATAGCTTTAACTAAAAATCCACCAGATCCACATGTAGCATCCAAAATTCGGTCATCCTTGTTTACCTCAAGAATTCTGTACATAAAATCCGTGATATGCTCAGGTGTAAAAATTTGACCTGATTCAGATTTTTTCTTGTAACGGTTAAACTCGTTGAAGAAAATACCCATGACATCTTCTCCACGCCACTCACTAGAATTAACACAATCAGAAATTTCCACAACCCAATCAATAAAATTATTTATTGCTTTCTGATTATCAGTGGTATTCATTTTAATAGCAGAATACTCTTCCAATAAAATATCAATTTTTGTATTTTGATTACGGCTATCCTCGAGTGACTTTGATAAAACCGAATGAATTGCTGTATGGAAAGTAGGATATCCCATATCCTTTAAGTTGGATAACTTTGCTCCATATCTCTCAGCAACTAGCGCACACGCTGTAAAAATCATTCGATGATACAAATTTTTGATACCAAACTCAAAATGCAAACAGCTATTTATCTTCGCTGTAAGGTCGTAAATATGCTCCTTATCTATATTGTCAACCGTAAATAATTCAGAATAATATTCCACATTATGCAGCACATTACTTCCTTGTTCTTTGTATTCTTCTTCGCCCTTAAAAACACGGGTATCATCTCCATTATAGAGAACACCTACAACATGTTTGTATTTTTCTTGAATAATACGTACATTTTTCAACACTTCTTCTACCCGAGCTTTTCCTAATGAAATTTTACTTGCTTTTGTTTCAAGCACTATCGCCGTTTCTGTTTTATTGTCGGGCAAGTACCAACCATCGGGTTTATCGGCCACACCATTAAATCCAAGTTGGTTAAAAGTCGTTAACTGACCAACTCCAGAACGCACACCTTTTTTATTTTCAAAATTTAGAATACCACGTGCTTTATCACGCACTTCATCCTCTGTTAAGAATTTTGCCATTATACATCAGCCTCCTCCACATTGTTTTCAATCCATTCATGCAGCATAGCCGAAATAGATTTCTGCTTCTTTGCTGCTATAATTTTCAATTTTATTTTATCTTCTGGCGTTATAGATAACGTCAGTTTTGTTTTTCTTAAATTTCTATTTTCAGGAACATCTTTCTTTGAACCATTCTTCATAGCCCCGCCTCCATATAATACGTAAATACGTATTTACGTATATAAGTATACTAATTTTCACCTATAAAGTCAACGTTTTAGGCTAAAATAGCCGCCTGAAGACGGTCGAGATTGCACGAAATAAAGGAGATTTTTATGTTTGAAAGAATTAAAACTTATGCAGATTTTGCGAAAGAACTAGGTGGAATGATCTTATGTAATTCTATGTATGGAAGGGAGCTTGAGCTAATAAACGGTAACCTTAATGCGGCTGAAGAAATTTACGAGTGGTATATCATAGAAAACCCATCTTTTGCCATTAACCATATGGAAGAACTTATTTATTACGACAATGAGTTAGACCTAAATATCTTAGCCGTACAACATCATGGTACGGGGTGGTCAGCCGTTCCAGCCCCTAATGTATTCTGAAAAGGGGCCGTAACGCATAACAGCCTAGAAAATAAAATGTCCAACCTCTAAATTAAGAGGAAGGACATTTTATTTTTAGTTATAATTTATGTATGGAAAACACGATAAATCATAACACAACCCATGTAGATTATACCCCCCATACCAGTTGCGTTTACCAATAGATTTATCATTGGTCATTGATAAACTTGATCCAATGTGGTCTTTCCTAGAGATCGTGAATAGTATCAACTTGAGGAGGTTTATCCGATCTCATAAAGGTAACCAAGGATATGATCCTATCATGATGATGAGAGTCATCTTATTTGCGTATATGAATCGGGTATATAGTCTACGCTCCATAGAAGAAAAGTGTAAGACAGATATCCGCTTTATGTATCTATGCCAAGATGAAAGACCATCTTTCATGGCCTTTCAAAGATTCATATCGAATCAAATCAAAGGAAACGCTTCCGATATATTTACAGAGATCATGTTGGTCATCTGTAAGAAGATGAAGGCAAATACACGCATCTTGTATATCGATGGAACTTCCATGGAAGCCAATGCCAATAAGTTCAGCTTCGTATGGAAGAAGACAGCTGTAAAGACAAAAGACAAGACACTGGCAAGAATAGCAGATACGATTGGAGAACTTACAAAACTAACAGGTATCTTTTATACAGAAAGCTATGAAGATACACAGGCTATTGGAGGATATATCGTTTCGATATGGCGGTGGTGTTCAAAGAATAAGGTCCAATTCGCATTCGGAAAAGGACACCGCAAGACAGCTTTACAGAAGGCCTATGAGGAATTAAAGAAACTCAACGAAAAGTTAAAGGAATGCCAAGAACGCATCGAAACCTGCGGGAATGATAGAAACAGTTATAGTAAGACAGACCATGATGCGACGTTTATGCATATGAAGTATGACTACTACAACAATACAGGAGTATTCAAGCCTGGATATAACGTACAACTGGCAGAATCAGATGAATTCATCATGCATGTCATGGTAAGCAATGCCAGAAGCGATACGAAGACATTCATTCCGTTCATGGACGGTTATGAGAAAAGATATCAAGAATATCCAGGTATCGTCGTAGCAGATGCGGGATACGGAAGCTATGACAACTATATGTACTGTTTGGGAAAAGATATTGAAGGTTATCTCAAATATCAAAACTATCGATATGAAAAGACAGCCAAGTTCAAGAAAGACATCTATCGAAAAGAGAACCTGTTGAGAGAAGAAAATGGGAAATTGATATGTCCACAAGGTAGAGAGTTCGTATACAAACGTGATAGTGAAAATACAAAGACTGACTATCCATGCATAACACAGGTGTGGGAATGCAAGACATGTAACAGATGTCCACTCAAAAAGGACTGTACGAAAGCCAAGAAACGAGTGGTGCGTATCAATCGAGTACTCAATGACCTGAAGGCACATGCGAAGGAACTATTGGACAGTGAAGCAGGAATACAACTAAGACAACAGAGATGCATACAGGCTGAAGGAACATTTGGGATCATCAA
>ERZ773263.1909-NODE-1909-length-11891-cov-2.866171_pt1 | contig 11891 bp, 10 predicted proteins | sample MGYA00511076_ERZ773263 | MGnify/ENA primary metagenome ERZ773263 (study PRJEB29015, sample SAMEA2738155) | human oral metagenome | biome: human oral; feature: human-associated habitat; material: saliva | place: China | collected 2195 ... | reverse complement strand
CACAAAAGTATCCTCATCTCTGATTACCAGCTCTCTTATAGCCTTTTCCTCTATTACATCACCACTTGCTGCTATAAGCTTTGATATGTCGTTCATAAATGTGTAGAGATCGTAGTTGCTCTCTCTGTTAAAATACCCTGTTTCATCTAGCAAAAGATGCATATTTGCATTTGAAATGGTCTTCTTGGCCTGCTTAAACCTCTTGTTTGCAAAGGATGCCAGGTCTTTTCTATCTAATCTATCAAAGTTATATTCCTTACCAAATTTGATAATTTCCTTAGGCAGTTTCTTGCCCTTATCTACACTTCTAGAAGTGAATATCAAAATAGCCTCATCCTGAAGCTTCTCCAAAGAGGAACACAAAAGCTGAAGGTCTATATCCTTTATCGCCTGCGATGAATCAGATGAAAGTGCCTTCATTTCCTTTACTACAATCACCCTCTTGTCTGAAAAAAGAGGAAGTGTTTCACAAGCCTCGCATACAGCTGACACTAAGTCAGTCGAGCTCATTTCGGTCTCGTCAAAAACTGAAATATTCATCTGCTTTGTTGCTGAACTCACGTATTTATTTATAACACTGTCTATAGCCCACTTGATAAGGTATTCCTCTTCACCGTGTATCAGCATGACATTCTTCAGCTTTGCTTTACTCAAATCTTCAGCAAAGACTTTATATGCGTGGATTTTCTCTTTGTACATCTTGCCACCTTTCTTACTTAATTAAATTCTATCAAAAAAAGAGCAAACACTCAATTACTTATGAGTGTTTGTCCCTTTAATATATTATTATATTATGTCATCCTTAATTGGGAGCATTTCCGAAAAGAGTTCTTTCAATGTAAATTCATCACCCTGTAGATATTGCTTGCCAGTTTCCTTATTAATGCGTTTGCACTTTACATAGACTTCACGCATCTCCTTGTTGTGCATCTTTTTGACCTGTCCGCATATCGATGCTCCAGTATACGAAAGCCCAGTTATATCACTCTCACCTATAGTCAAAGTGCTTTGACATTTAGGACAGGTAAAATCATACATCTTATCAAGTAAGGTCCAGCGACTTTTAATAGCCCAGTTTTCGACCTCTACACCACAAATTGGGCAGCTCTTAAGCCTCTTCTTTGAAAAGTCTTTTGGGATTATATTCATGTATGACATATCATCCTTGAACTTCTCAATCTTTTCCTTATCTATGGTGAATTTCTTAATATCTACTTCATTTCTTCTGAACTTCATCTTATCTTTCGACCTTAAAGCTTATCCTTTTCTCATCTGCATCAAGTGTGCATAGAGCACCCATAGGAAGTGTCATCATAGGTTTTCCATGTCCTGACTGCACATTGTACACCACAGGAATATCAAGGTCCTTTAGCGCTGCAAGAACAACCTGGTTCTCATCATAGCTTGGGTCCTCCTTATTCTCAACCTCGGTGAACTGTCCTAGAATTATTCCTCTGCACTTTTCTAGCTTGCCCGCATTCTTAAGATGGAAAATCCACTTTTCTATCTTGCTCATTGGCTCGCACACCTCTTCGATAAAGAGTATATTGTCCTCGCTCTCAAGCTCAAATGGAGTACCTATGCTAGCAGATAAAAGTGACAGATTTCCTCCAACGAGATTTCCTGTAGCCTTTCCACCCTTGAGTGTTTTGATATCAAAGCCATTTGGATTTTTATATTCAAAGTCAGATTCAGCATTTATCGTATCAAAGAAAGAAATGTTCTCCTCATCTGTAAGCCCATTTATCATATTTGATGAAATCATCGGGCCGTGAAAGCTAACCATACCACAGGTTTGATTTAGCGCCATGTGAAGATTTGTCACATCGCTATATCCCACGAATATCTTAGGGTTTGCTTTGATGGTCTCGTAATCGAGATAAGGCATGAGCCTTGAACTTCCATCTCCTCCCCTAACACAGAATATGGCATCTACCTCTGGATCTGCGAACATCTGGTTAACCCACTTTGCTCTCTCATCACCATCGCCTGCCATATATCCAGCAAAAACCTTGTCGAGATTATCAGCAAGCTTGGTCTTATACCCCATATTCTCTATGGTGCTCTTAACAAGTTCAATCCTATCTGTTGGCACTGCAGAGCTTGGACAAATAATACCTACAGTGTCTCCCTTTTTTAATTGCTTAGGATAAAGCATTTTTTCAAAATTTTTCATTCTAGAACCACATCAAATTTACGATAACAGTTGCAGCGATTAATGAAGCAATATCTCCTAGAAGACCTGCTATTACTGAGTGTCTTACATTTGTAACACCTACTGCTCCATAGTAAACAGCTACGATATAGAAAGTTGTCTCAGTTGATCCAAGAGCTACTGAAGAAATTCTTCCTATCTGAGATTGCGTTCCATATTCCTTGAGCAAATCTGCCATCATACCTTCAGCTCCACCACCTGAGAAAGATCTCATAATTCCCATTGGTAGAACCTCTGCTGGCATTCCAATCAAATCGGTTACTGGACTAATTAGCTTCACAAGCCAGTCCATTGCACCAGATGCTCTAAACATTCCAATTGCACAAAGCATTGCAACAAGGTATGGAATAATCATAACGGCTGTTGAAAATCCCTCTTTTGCACCCTCAGTAAATGTTGAGTATACAGGGACCTTCTTTATAATAGCATATACGCTTACAAAAGCAACCACAAGCGGGATTGCCCATACAGATATCAATTCTAATACGTGTGTCATGGTATTCCCTCCTATTTCTCTTCTGGCAGAACTATTGGATCATCGCCGATATAGTCTTCATTGATTTCTAGAGTGCCCGCTGCCATCTCTTTCTGAATTATATTGTCGTAGTTCCATCTCTTAAATTTTCCTAAAACTATAGTAAAGAATATACCTGTGATAGTTGAGATAGTTGTCGCGATGATAACTGGAGCAATAATTTCGGCAGCACCCTTTGATTGAATACCTGCACGAAGACCTATTGCTGTTACAGGAATAAGAGTAATCGATGTCGTCGCAATCGCAAGTAACATACACTGCGCATTTGTTGCTATATTCTTTGTCTTATTCAATGTTTGTAGCTCCTGCATTGCCTTGAGTCCAAACGGCGTTGCTGCATTTCCTATTCCAAGGATATTCGCTGCAAAGTAAAGAGCCATTGCTGAGTTAGCAGGATGATCTGCTGGTACTTCTGGAAATAGCAGACGCATCAAAGGTGAAATAAGCTTACCTAGCTTGTCGCAAAGACCGGCCGCCTCCATCACTTTCATGAGTCCACAGAAAAATGCCATTATGCCGATAAGCCCAATTGCTATATCAACAGCCGTAGACGAAAAGTTAAACAAATTGTCTAGTACGGCATCCATCTTTCCAGTAAATGCCGCTGCAATTACTGCGATTACCACAAAGGCAACCCAAATGAAATTCATCATAATTTTTTCCTCCTTAATAATTAAAAATAAATCTCTATATTTATAACTGCAAAACTTATGCCAATAAGTAAGCTAGAAAGCAAGACAAAATCACCTCAATTTAGCCATTCTATATATTAGACTTTCATAGTCGTCCTAATTTTAGGATTATCCATATATAAAACAGGACAAGTTTTCATTAATGATAATTTTCAAACTTAATTATGTAAAAACCTTGAATTTGAGTCTTATTTTTGATTAAATATGAAGTAATACATGGACAATCAGGAGGCAAATTATGAATAGAATCATATATAGACCGACATCTACGTTAAGACAAGTTTTTTTAATCCTGTCAAGCATACTTGTACTATTAAGATACAGTATCAACTTGGAAGTCAAAATACATAAACTCAAATATCACGATGTCATAAATATGCCGCTTACTACGCTTTTATATGCAGCTTTATTTATTCTTCTCATTTTTCTTATAGTCTTAAATCTGAAGTTCGTTGTAAGCTATGATGAAAACACTATAAGCTATGAGAATAAAATTCTTCGTAGAAAAACGAGCATTAATTTTTCAGATGCTAAATATGTTTTGATGAACAAAAAAGGAATATACTTTTACAAAAGTGAAGCAAACTCAGATGTTGAACTTTTGAAGATTCCCTTTTATCGCTTCGGAAAGCTCGATGCCCTTCAGGCAAACGGACTATTTAAGAAGCTAATAGCTAATCAGACCATCAAGGTAAAGAAGGAGTTTAAAATATTACCAGGCTACGAAAGCTACTGGAAAATTGCAGATTTAGTTTACGGACTGCTTTCTCTTCTTGTTTTTTTCCAGTATCCACTACACATCAAACTCTTTGTAGTTCTCTTAAATCCATAAAAACACAAAACCCTCTCAACTACTGGATTTGCACCAGTATAAAGAGGGTTTTATTGTTCCAATTATCATATTTCCTTTTTCTCATTATCGGAAGCTTCATTCGCACTATCCAAAGCTACAGGATTGTCCTTAGGTTTATCCATTAGCTTGTCCATCATGCTCTTTCCTCGATTTTTTATCAAAAATATAAAGGAGAATACTATTATTATTAAACCTACAATTATCTTTAATTTAATCATGATTACCTATTTCTTCAGTTTGATTTCCTTATAATCTCTTTCCTTCAGATCTGCCAATATGGTTTCTAGATCCATTCTTCCTAAGCTAACAACAGCATCGGCGGTTTCAAGGTCTAAATTACCGTTCTTTTTAATATCAGCTATGTTTCCATAGAAGTAGTACTCAGTTTTAGTATCACTTGAGCTTACCGATGTAACTTTATATACGCTTACAAATGAAATCTGATCACGAGAACCATCATCTGGATTAGGAATATATTTTATGAAATCACTCTGCCTTTCTATATTATATTTATTATAGCTATTGCTCTCGTTATTATACTCAGCCACATTATCATTTTCTTTAATAAGAGCATCTAGATTCTTTATTTCCGAAATATCCTTTAGTCCAGATACTTTTATCTCAATTTTTTCTTTATCAAGCTTTAGCCCATCACTTTTCAGTTCATCAACATAGCTTTCTGAAACCCTTAAAGTGACTCTATCACCATTCTTTAAAGGGGAAAAATCACCATCAACATTAAATACTTGTATATCTTCCTTACGAGATGTACCTATTGACTTATAAAATGACAATACTCCATATCCATTATAGCCCTTAACCTCAACTGGATATTTCTTTAAAAGTGACTTTACACTTACTTCATTATTTTTATTGATGTTTGAATCTTTTTGTACAAAGCTTTCATCTTCTACATGCTTTGGCTGAGAATTATAAATCTTAAAAGCTATTATTGACGCAAAAAATACTACAATAACTGATAAAGTGATATATATTAGATTCTTATTCTTACCATTATTTTTCTTAAATTTATCCATATCTAATCTCTCATAAAAAGTATTACGGACAAGTCTAAAGGAAGATATTATCATTGTCAATATTCGGTCGATAGCGAGTATGTATCAAACAAACGATATTAATACCTGATTTTATAATGCACTAAAGATTTTTCATCGCCTCTTGATAACTGATTGCCTTATCTTCATCCTTACCAAATGAAGCAAATACAGGAATTATCTGGCTATCTCCTGAGTACATCAAAAGCTGACCTGCATCGTTAGATATGCTGGCAAACTTGGTAGCACCTTCCTTAGCCGAAACCTCCTTATCGTCTATATAGTAATCGTCTCTGATATTCTTTCTAAAAATATTCTCAAGCTTATTCTGTAGCTCAAGCCTTCCGTACTCGCCAGCCTTATACTTTAAGACTGAGAAATTACCAAATTCTCCTCCATTAAAAGGCGAAGCGATAGCAATATAAAAAGTATTCTTTTCATTTTTACTCATATATATTGCAAATGCGCTGGAAAACTCTTTATTTGCTGCCATGCTCAATCCATCTGCTATCGCATATGAAATTAAACCATTATTTTCCTTATCGGAAGAAGCGTAAATTATGTTATAGCTTGTATCATTTCTTCCCAGTCTACTAAGGTAGAACATTTCCTCTACCCCATCACCATTCAAATCATAAATCACGACTGATTTATCAGAAGCTTCACCATCTTTTCTTATAATCACTTGGTCTTGTGAGTTTATATCTGCACCCTTATCAGCAGTTAATATTCCTTTAAAGTTTTCTCGTGCTGAATTTTTAGCTTTGTTAAGTTTCTCATCGTAGTTATCTTTTATGTTTCTAAATTCTTTTACATTTTTTGATGGTACTAGGTATAAGTTATTGGATACGATTTTAAGATTCTTACTAGAATCATAATCTATCGCACACATTAGCTCATACTTCCCCTCCAGATACTGAAAATCATAGCCCCCATCTTCAGTTCCATCCTTAGTAGCATAAGCTATTCTATATTTTGATAATACATTATTTATCTCTTTAATACATGAACTATAATAATTATTAAGTAATTGTTTCGCATTTGTTTCAGCATCATTTGTGTTGTCATGTTTCTCGAATAAAAAATTAATTGCATCATCAATTTTCTGCTTCTGAATCTCTTTACCATTCAGCTTATAGCTTCCCACTCTCCTTGAAGCAATAATACTTGTGTTGAACTGCAAATCGATAACTTCAACAAGTTCATCTCCTTTGACCTGCCAAATCTTATGAAGGTATGAAATACCATTTATTCCCTGTGTCGTTGTAACATTCTCGACTATATATAGCTCACCCTTGCATTCAAATTTATATACTTCTTCTGAGACAGAATTAAAAAGGCTCAAATCAATGGGCCACATTTCATTTTTGTATTTAGCTTTTGTCTTTAAGGCTTTTAGCTCATCAGTATTCTTATCATACCTATATATCTGTGTATTAAGTGCTGGTGTCTTCCCATCCTTTTGGTATCTGCTGACTATACCAAGCTGCTCGATATCTTTCACATCAAATATATTTGTGGCTACTATACCTTCCTCAACATCATCTATTTTTCGGTTCATTCTATAAAAACCTTCGAACATGCTAGGAATATCTTCACCAAAGCAAGTTCCTTCTTCAAGTACCATATCAGCAAGCCTTGCCTCTGTAACCGTAGGTTGTGTGTCTGAATCAATGTCATGATCAACTGCAAAGAACTTAAAGTATATAAATACTCCAGCTACTGTAATTAATGTGAGCACTATAAAAAACGATGCTATCGCAATAATCATTATCTTAATAGTTCTCTCATCCCTCTTTTGCGTATCATTTCCGTTCATTTTATACCTCTTCTCATACTTAAACTCAATGAGTAATCAAATGACTCTATTTACAATTATATTATCATATAATTCTTAAAATCGTCCACTAAAAGCTTTCCCAACATAATTATAAGGCAATCAAAATTTACTAGCCAAGCGAAGCATTATAGTCTATAATTTCTTTAATGTTTAATTTTTAGTTATTTAGGAAAGAGGGACAATAATGCAAGATATGAATTTTGATATTCAAGAAGAAAGGGATATCCCATCAATTGCTCGTTTAGTAATTATTATTTCTTCAGCAGTGATGATGATTTCAACAATTCTACCATATGCTAGAGTTGAACTTTTCGGTCAGGGATATACATTTAACTTTCTTATCATTGAAGGACAGTTTGGAGACGGAATATTTTTCGTAGTTCTAGGAACACTAGCAATTCTATTTGCTGCTATTCAGAAAAAAATACCTTTGCTAATAATAGCAATCTTACTCCTGCTGATATTCATCTATGAGCTTGTACACGCTCTTGATGTTAAGAACACGTATGGAGATGTGCTCCACTTCAAGATTGGTTTCTACCTTGTGCGTATAGCATCTCTTGCAGTAATAGGTGCTTGCATTTGCTATTTTGTAACAAAGAAAAAGGTTAGAAATACTCCTTCAGCTATAAGCTTCACAACAATTGGAAGCCATCTAGATGAGACACCAGCTACACCATTTCAGTCACAGCCGGTTCAGAATGAATCTTCAGTTCATCCTGTTGCACCAGAAGCTCCTGCTCAGCCAGAAGTAGCTCAAGAATCAGTTCAAAATGATCCTGTCTCTACTGAGGAAAATCTATAAATTTAAGCTATAAGGAATTAGGCCTTTGGTCTAATTCCTTTTATATTATTCAAAACATAAATATTGTAATACCTATCAGTATAAAACCAACACACTGTTTTAGATCATGCCGGCTGACAAGCTTAACATAAAAATATTCTGATGACACAATAAAAATGAATGTATAAAGCAAAATCGCTAGCCTGCTATCGCTATATTCAATCTCTAATGTTCCCTTCTGAAATAGACTAAAACTATGATTGACTGTATATGTAAGTTCCCCAATTGCAGATATTAAGTACCCAAGAATACTAGAATAATGATTGCTAACAAGATATATAAAGAAACTTGTGATTCCTATCGGTACATAAATTGATATAAGTAAGATTACAGGAGTGTTTGCTAAAACTGCTATTAAACTAAACTGACCAAAGCTCATTATATTGTAGGCACCAAGACCAATTGGAAGCGCCATTATTTCTAATAACTTTCTATGCCTTGTCCTTCTAATGTGAGGAAATATAAATACAATTATCAATGCGGAAAGAAACGAAAGCTGCAGTCCAACATCAAATATGCTATATGGATTATTTATTAACGAAATCAACAATGCTATTGAAATTGCAGTCAAAAAATCAAATCGCATCATCAGTTTATCAGCAATAATTTTTAAAAGTATAATTAAGACTGCTCTAACAATAGAAATACTAAACGAGGCCAAAACAATATATATACCAAGCATCAAAATCAGGACGAAATCCACTCTATTTCCTAAATTAAAACGAGTCGTCAGTTTCTTGAAAATCATGTAAATTATACCTATATGAAGGCCACTGACTGCAAGAATATGTGCGGTTCCTGTATCTTGAAATTCCTCGATAACATCGGAACTGATTAAGTTTTTTTCACCGAATATTATCCCTGAAAAATATCCTCTTGCGCTAGGTGAAATCCTTGAAAGGAAAAGGTTTTTCTTACTATTGATGGCTTTGATAATAACAAAACGAGCTTTTGAAAATTTAGAACCTCCATCTTTTAAAATCTTAATCCTTCTGCAAGTTGACCTATAATCAATCCCCTTGCCATATAGATATCTACGATAATCTATTCCATTATCTTTAACTTCCTGAACATCTAGCTTAGCTCTAAATTCAATACGTTCTCCGACAAGAGAAAAATTTTGCTTCTCCTTGCTTGTAAGCCTGACTTTATATTTATTGTAAGTCATACCATTAAAAATAATCTCATCAATCTCGCATACATAGACTGGTAATCCAAATTTATCTACACTTTCTGTAGATACGTATCCCCTACATAGTGCCTCTTTAGATACAAATGGCATATTCTCGGCATTATAATGTCCCAAAATAGATATTAGCATCCAAATACATCCAACAATCACAAATAAACAATATCTTATATCTATATCTAAAAACAACTTGTATATAAGCACTAGAATTCCTAAATATACCAGCGTTGAAACAACACCATAATCTATACTGAAGTACATCAAAAGAAGTCCAATCAAAAAATTTAAAATCGCAAACGCTAATTTACGCCTCAAAACACTTCCTCCTCGAGTTTAATATACTTTCTTCCCCATAGATTGACAAGATTACTAAACTTGTCTTTACTTACACATTTTGATTTTCCTCACAGCTTCTATTCAAAAGTTTCATAGTTTCTCGCTTCCTTGTAAGTATTCTAATTAACGGCAAATACTATACTTTAAAGGATTGATATGGTATAATTAGCTTTAATCTTTATGTATTTAATAGAAAGGAATTTCTGCAAAATGCAAGCAAATGTAAAGAACGATACTGCAGCAGCTGCAAAGCGACGTAGAAGTGCACCTAAGAAAAGCAAACATCCTAGACTTAAGATAGTTTTGATTGCTCTTCTTATTATATTCGTAATATCAGCACTCGCAGTGTTTGGATATGTATATTCTGTAATCTCGAAGGCACCTAAGATTGATCCATCCAAGATTAACTCTCTGCTCTCCGAAAGTACAACAATATACGACGACCAAGGCAAGGAGCTTGATACAGTCTTTGCAAGCAGCAACAGAGAGACTGTTAGCATCAAGAAAATGCCTAAACACCTAACCAATGCATTTATCGCTTTGGAAGATAAGTCCTTCCGTAAGCACCACGGTTTCAATGTTATAAGAATGTTTGGTGCTGTCAAAGACTCCATCTTCTCAGGCGGAAAGATAAGCGGAACAAGTACTATTACACAACAATTAGCTCGTAACATGTACCTTCCAGATCAGCAATTTGACAGAACAATAAGCCGAAAGGTACTTGAGGCATACTATGCAACTAAACTGGAGAAATACCTATCTAAGGATGAGATTTTAGAGGCTTACCTAAACTACATTTATCTAGGATATAGCTCTTATGGTGTTCAGACTGCTTCTAAAGCTTACTTTTCTAAGGATGTTAGTGAACTTACAGTAGCTGAATCAGCTGCACTTGCTGCACTACCTCAGTCACCTAGTAAGTACGAGCTTGTTCAGTTCATTGAGGGCGGAACAGCGGCAGAATACAAAGGTGTATTATTAGCTGAAACACCAGATGGCGTATATATCTATAACGATATAAGTAAGCCTCGTAGAGAGATATGTCTAAAGCTTATGAAGGAGCAAGGATATATAACCGAGAAGGAGTACAAAGAAGCTATCAACACACCACTAAAGGATATGCTAAACCCTGATTACAATAAGTTTGATAGTAAATCAGCCTACTTCTCTGATTATGTTATTGACGAAGTAATCACTAAGCTCAAGAAAGAGAAGAACTGGGATCACAGCACAGCTTGGAACGCTGTATATAATGGTGGTCTTAAGATCTACTCAACAATGGATTCACAGGCTCAGAAGACAGTTCTAGAACAGTTTGCAAATAGCAATAACTACCCTAATATCTCACCTAACTATGATCGTTACGGAAATATAGTAGGTAGAAATGGCCAGGTTGTTCTGTTTGCATACGATAACTACTTTGACGAAAACGGTAACTTTATCCTTCCAGCCGGAAATGCCAAAATGCAAAAGGATGGTTCGATGATTATCTACTATGGTAATGATTTGAACATCTATACAACAAAGGTAAATGGCAAAACCGATTATAGCCTTGAGTTTAAGAATATGTATACGACTGATGAATCAGGAGCCTTCTACTCCATTCAGGGTGGATATATAAATATCCCTTCTGAATACAAGTCGGTAGATAAGGATAACAACCTGATTATCTCAGCTAAATTCTTTAAGTCGAATGAATATAAGAATTTCATGACAGTTAATGATGATGGTAGCGTAACTATTCCTCCTTCATCCTATTCTCTCAGACCAAAGACAATACAGCCACAAGCTGCAATGACAATAGTCGAAAACAAGACTGGTCATATCAAAGCAATGGTCGGTGGAAGAAATACTACTGGAAGACAGATTCTAAACCGTGCATCTGATACCCCTCGTCAGCCAGGTTCATCAATAAAGCCTTTGGGTGTTTATGCCCCTGCTCTTCAGCAAAGTGCTGAGGAATATGCAGCTGGACGAAAGCATAAGTTCACAGATTTTGGAATCGATAAACAAGGAACTAAACTTTACGGAGACTACCTAACGGCAGGCTCAATTGTAATCGACGAGAAGACAACTATAAATGGTCAGGTATGGCCACTCAATTTCTCTAGAACATACTCTGGTACCCAGACTATGAGATCTGCTATGGTCAACTCACTTAATACATGTGCAGTTAAGATATGGCTCCAGGTTGGTAAGGACTACTCGCTAGAGATGCTGAAAAAGTTCGGAATTACAACCTTGGTTGAAGAAGGAGATGCAAACGATCTCAGCGCTTCAGCTCTAGCTCTAGGCGGTATGACTAAGGGAACAACAACGCTTGAGATGGCAA
>ERZ773263.1908-NODE-1908-length-11894-cov-7.029986_pt1 | contig 11894 bp, 11 predicted proteins | sample MGYA00511076_ERZ773263 | MGnify/ENA primary metagenome ERZ773263 (study PRJEB29015, sample SAMEA2738155) | human oral metagenome | biome: human oral; feature: human-associated habitat; material: saliva | place: China | collected 2195 ... | reverse complement strand
AAGATTTCTTTCACACTATTTGTAAAACTATTAATATCCATTGTAAATCTCCTTTTTATTTTTAGTAGGTCTTTGCCCGTCAAATTTATTTTTTAATGTCAAATTATCTTTGACCTATTTTGACCTTAAATAAATTATAGCATGTTTGACCTTTTTTGACAATAGTTTTTTTAAAAAAAATTAAAAAAAAATAAAATAGCTATTATATCAATAACTATAATATATATGTTAACTTAGATTAATAGAAATACTCTAATTTTATTTAACTATATATTATTTAAAATATACATACGTGAAAATTTTTATTAGTTTACACTACTTTTCAAATAAATATTAACTTAGTATATACTAAATCGCACCTGCTCCAATTGTATCTATATAAGTAATTATAGATTCTAACAGGGATATGAACTTTATTATAAAAACTACCTATAATTATAATTTCATGAAAACTAAATGCAAAACTCTTGAATCTTATTTCAATATGTTGTATTGTGAATATAGGAGGTAACTTATGACAAAACAAAAAATTAATCGTATAGTAGGCTCAATTGGAGCGTTTATTGGGATTTTTGTATTTATTGCTTACATCCCACAAATTATTTCGAACTTACACGGTGTTAAAGCTCAGCCTTTCCAACCATTATTTGCGGCAGTTTCTTGCCTAATTTGGGTTATCTATGGTTGGACAAAAGAACCAAAAAAAGACTGGATTTTAATTATTCCTAATGCAGCAGGTGTTGTATTAGGTGGACTAACGTTCCTAACTTCTCTATAATAATAAAACTAACAATAACCATCCCTAAAAAGGATGGTTATTTTTGATTTTACATTTTATCCCTTAAATTAATATAAGCACCGTCTATATACTATAGCGTACATAAACAGTGCTTATATTTTTTTGTCTTAATTATTTTTTATTAACAAACCCATTTTTCTCTAATAATTCTTTTGTTACAGCTTCTATTCCTGAAGGTTTAGCATAGAAGTCTGCGAATTTCTTAGTCCATGTTTTAGTTTCACGAGCTTCCGCAAAGTCAATCATAGTTTGACGATATGCTTTTAATACTTCTTCATTAGATTTTGGAAACTCATTGTATCCAACATTAGCTTCATGAGGTAATCTAGGTTTAACTTTTTCTGTAGATTTTTCTTCATCAATTACTCCGATACTAAGTCCACATAAGAATAATGCATTTTCTGGAATATTTAATAATTCAGAAATACCTTTAGCAAATCCTCTAACTCCACCGCAAAATACTATACCATATCCTAATGATTCAGCAGCTAAAGCAGCGTTTTGCATCGCAATACCAACATCCATAGAACCAATTAAAAGAGGTTCGTATTGATTAGAAATATCAAACTCTCCACCTTCAATATCAAATGATAATTTAATATTGCTGTAGTCTAGGCAGTATATTAAGAATGCTGCAGAACTTTCGATATGAGCTGCATTACCTGGAGCTTGTTCTCTAATTAAATCAGCAATTTTTTGTTTTGTTTCCCCTGTTGTAGCAATAATGCTGTAGTGTTGACCATTCATCCAGCTAGATGCTTGTTTAGAACATTCAATAATTTGATCTAAATGTTCTTTTGGTAGTTCATTACCTTTAACAAAACTTCTTCTTGTACGATGGTTCATCATTGTTTCTATTACTTTGTTCATACTTTACCTCCAAGGTTAAATGAATTATTTGTTGTGTTGATAGTTATATTATAACTCTAAAAAGGAAGGTTGAAAAGAGAAATAGTGTTTACTTTATATAATTCCACTAATCTTTTTGAAAGAATACGATATCCATTCCATCTTTAATATGCTCTATCTTATCTATTCTTCCATAACCTAATTTCTCATACAAATAGATATTACCTTTCTCTTGTAGAATAGTATCTAATTCCCAATGACTAGAACCATATAATTTTTCCAATTCTTTTATAGCTAACTGTGCAAATCCTTTATTTCTATATGAGGGCATAATCCATAAAGGAGCGATTCTTTTCCTACTTCCATCTTCTTTATCAATAACTCTTACTACCCCAACCTTGTTGTCATTTTTTACAATAAAGAAATACTTTGTCCATGGTTGATTATATTTATTCAATATATTTTCATAACTTTCTGTTGCTGGACTCATATCATAATCTTTATATTTTTCTAATAAATCTTTAAATGCCACTACTTGCATTTCCCATATTTCTTTCATGTCATATTCAGTTGCTCTCAATAATACTATGCTCATTTAATTTTCCTTCTATTCCCTAATGCTCCAATATAATATCTTTAACAATTTTTAAATTCTCTTCAATTTTCTTCACATCTACTTTTATGTAATCAATTTTATTTTTTCTCTAAACACCTTAAAGTTTGTGTATTTTTTATTAATATCTACAACATCTCTAAAAATTTATGATTAATACATTCAGACTTCTCAAGTACAACAGCAAAAAGATTGCTGTGGTATAATTTTAGATTACTTAATGATAGTTGGTAATTTAGTGTATTTTCTATTTTATTCCTAAGATCTAGTAACTCACTATAATTTTCCATTTAACAATTCCTTTACTCTGATAATTAATATAACCTGTTATATTTTATTATAACATAAATAATAGTATTTTTTGATAAACTAACAAATATACATTTTAATAAGATAATAATTCCGCTAAATTTGTCTAAAATTTAGATATATATATCTAAATTATTCCCTCATATAGATCGTCAGTTTCTGTTCTATCAATTTCACGTTTTAAATTACTTTCAATATTAGTTAAATACTCCTCATGATCGAGAAACTCTATTCCTTTCATTAAAGGATATAAACTTTGAATAAAATCTATACGTTTTTCAAATAAATGAATAAAACTGCCAAAACCTGCCATTGTCCTAGGAAAAAGAGATAGTTTCTTAAATGTTTCAAAATTGTAGTTATTATTTAGGAAAACTTTTATTGAAAATTTTCTTAGTTCTTCATTTAATTCACAAATAATATTAAACATATTCACTATATTTTCTTTATTTGCATTCTCGCAAATAGTGTGTTCTAACCATATATACTGATTTTCTTCAACTATTTCTTCATCACTAGTATTTGTAAATAACTCTGAAGCCAAACTAGCCTTATCATAGTAACCAATATTACTTTCCAACATATTATAAAATATCAAATCAAAATACTCAATGAAATTTTCTGATTTCCAAAGTCTTTCAATTCGTCCATCTTCATTACCGGTATTCCATGCTTTTCTCATAATATAAATATCACTATATTTTCTTAAGAATTTTTCATTATTCTTTATAAATACAATGAAAAATTCTCCTGTATAGTCAAAGTAAATCCCTTCTTCTATTAATTTAATATAAATATTGTATAAAATCTCTACTTCATCGTTATACAATATCCATAGTTTTTCAGGTGTATAAAAAGCTTCATCAAATAGCTTTCTAAAATAGCAACAAGATACATCTTTAGTTTCTGAGAAATTTTCTATTAAGATTTTAGAAATCTCTATATAAATATTAGGGTTAATAATTATAAATTTATCTAAAATACTTAAATTTCTAAAGTAGTTTACTTTGTTATTTTTTATATCAAATTTTATAAAATTTACAAATTCTTTATAAATATACGCATCCACACAATTATCAGGCAAAATGTCAAAATAGAAATAAATCCATTCATTTTTAAAATCAGCATCTGTATTATTTAAATCCTTTAATATTTTTCTATAGTTAGCATTATTTAATATTTTTTCTAATATCACCTCGGGTCGGATATTTATATTCCCGTCCGAGTTAATTAATGCATTAAACAACTTTTTACTGTCATAAATATCTGAATTATTAATCAAATATGTTAATGCCTTATTTATATTATAGGTATCTTCTTTTAATAAAGGGTCTTCTAACATACTATCTACTAAATATATTAACTCTGCTTCATCTAAATTATTTTTATTAGAAAAATATTTTATAATTTGTTTTTTCCTATAGGCTTTATATTCTTGAATATTCATTTCATAAAATCTTATGTCATTTCTAAATAACGAATAGATTTCCCATTCTTTACCTATAAGATACTTTTCAAGTTCTCCTTTCAAGGTCACACCAAGCTTTTTGACACTATTTACAATTTTACTTAATACTTTCAAATAACCAATTCTTGTAGTCTCACATTGTGATAAAATACTTTCGATTTCCACTAAATCCTCTTCAAGTATTTTAATATCTATTTTACTCGAACTATTTTTATAGTATATTTTATCAGCGAATTCTCCTAAAAAAGAAAGTACCTTATCTTTCCATTCTAATTTAGAAACTAATGAATTTAAAATATACCAACTAACTTTACGATACTCACTGGTATATGGATCATAATCTATATTCCAACTTTGAATTATAACACTCTTATTTTTAATCGGAATAATACTTTCAAACGAATAAGCTAGTAAATACTTTGCCCACATATACCCTATAGCCATAGCATTGCTATTATCTTTATCTATATCCTCCAGTAAATATTCACTTAATATTTTCTGAGTATCATTAGTACCAATAGGCTGTAAACCATAATGTGATACTAACCAGTCACAAGATTCTATCAAGGTCGAACTTGTTTTACCAGCATATTTTATCAATAATTGATAAACTCTTAATAATTCATTGCTATTTTGATATCCTGTTAAATATTCAAGAGGAGAATTACTATTATAAAAACTTCTTCTATCAAAATTAATTTCAGTAATATTAAACTCTTTTTCTTCAATACTTTTTATCTTTTCGTCAGCAATTTTAAACCCTTTTATAGGTTTATAGACATGAAAATCTCTCACAAAAGATTCATAATACTGAGAATTTTCTTTTTCAAATTTATTCCAAACTCTTAATATTTCTTCTTTAATATATTCTAACGTTTTTTCTGATCTAAATATATTTAAAATCGTATTTAATGCTTCTATTGTTCTACTACGAGAATAAATATAAAAAACTTCTATTATATCCGATAATTTAATTAACTGTTCGTCTAAAAAAACATAATATAACATATAATTTGACAAACATTGATCATCAAAAACTGCAACCTTTCCTTTTTTTACATCTATAAACTCCATTCTATTTAATTTATCAATAGCAATTTTAAAATCAAAAATTGATATTCCTAATTTAATTAGAAACTCTTTAAAAAATTCTACATCTTGCAATTTTATTGATTTATTAAAAGCTAAAATTCCTGCTGTAATAAAAACAGTTCTGTCAGTTTCTAAAAATTTACTCATATGTCTTCTATAGTAATTCTCATACAGTTGGGAAGCATCTGAAATAGAAGATAAATTTTGTTTTTCTATAGCTAATTTTCCAGCCATATATGCAAATCTCGGAATTCCTTCAGAAATTCTTATAATTTGTTCTACATATAAATTATTTCTAATTCCAAAATTTTTTTCTATAAGTTTCTTTATTTCATCATCTGTAAATTTAGTAATATCAATAGTTATAGGACTTGTATATTCTCTAACTAGATTAATAATCTCCTGTTTTATATAGTCCCTTACAGTCGCAATAATTTTAACATGGTAATTATCACTATGTTTATTTACATATTCTAATATAAGATTAAACTGTTTTAGTTCGTTAGCATCATCTACTATAAATAGATAATTCTCTCCTTTTTTTATTGTTGATACTAAATCATTATAAATTTCTAAATTATTACTTTTGACACAAAATATTTTATAATCTCCAGTTTTCTCATATGATTTTGCTACTTCTAGGGCTAATCTAGTTTTTCCAACACCTGATTTTCCTCCAATAATTACTACAGAATTGGTATTAAGAGAATTGATAATATTTTGTAATTCTTCTTCTCTAAAATGAAATAAAGTATTTAAAGGTGCAGTCATCATATTATTATCATTTAACTTTATAAAGTCATCAAGAGGGACGATTTGATTAGTATTAATACTAAGGTTTAATGATATCATTAACTCAGGATGATCATTATATACAAGATTAGCTATCTTATCAATTCCATAAATTTCTAAGTTTACACCTTTCTCATTACAATACTGATGTAAGTTATTATCTTCTATAACTTTTAAATTTGATGAAGTATGACAACAAATAATCGTTTCAATTTTCTCTACTGGTAACTCTTTATCTACCATTTTAAAACACTTACTAATATCTTCTTGTAACTTATTATAAATATTATTTTGTTGTGTCGTAAATACTACAAAAGTATATTTTCCATTATCCTGTCTAAAATATGTATCAGGATTACCAGTTTTAGTCTTACCTGTACCAGCCTTTATACCAATTTCATAAATATTTTGGTGGCCTTCTTTATAAAGTAATGTACTACAAAATTCTTCAAACATCGCTGGAGATAATTGGATTATTCTGCTTTTTACATCTGTAATTTCTGTCATTTTGCCTCCTTTAAAGGTATATTTATTTTTAGCTATTGTTAATATTATTATATCAACAAACCACGATAATTTCCAGGAAATATTTTTTGTTTGTTGAAAAAGATCAGTATTTCTACTGAACTTTTTTATTATATATTATTTTAAAGAATAAGTTATCTTACAATGTACTCTAAACAGTAATATTATTACTATTGTATCTCGCTTTATATACAAATTTACATTAGTTGTTAAATTTTATTTTCTAAATACCATCTATTTATTATACCAAAAGCTCCATATTTATGTTATAATAATTATAGGGATATCGTAAATTATTTTAAAATAATCTTCAAAGTATTATTCCTATAGCAAGAAGACTTAGTTCCCCATTTAAACTAAGCCTTCTTTTTTTATTCTTTTATCTTTTTTACTTTTTTTATATAACTATAAATAATCTTTTCTACTATAATTTCAGAATGGCTACTATTTCTTCTCCATCTTTTTCATCAGTTTCCACAAAACCTACCGACTGATAAAGTTGTCGTGCTACATAATTATCATTTTCATAAGATAACCAACAATATTTTGCTGTTCCACAAGGAAAAGTATTGATAAATTCCAAAGCTAACTCAATAGCTTTTTTACCAAATCCCTTCCCTTGGAATGTTTTATCTATCATAAGACGCCATATATTATAATTACCTTTAGCAATCTTAGGAGCATCTGCATCATCTGAATTAACATCAAAACCTATCATTAAAAAGCCAACAGGTACGTCATCATTATAAATACCAAATGTAAATACATGATCATTTTCAATAATTGCTAAATACGCTTCTATAATACTAATATTATTTGGAGCTACGAAACTTTTCTGATTATCAAAAACTTCTAATTTAAGAATCTCTCCTACATTTTTTCTATTAATCTTTTTTAATTCAAGCATGATTTATTCCCCATTTAATTTTTTTACTCTAGATTATAAGGTTATATTCGTATTTATAAAATAATTTAATTATTTTTATATACAATAGATTATTTGCACTCAACAAATTTCTATTTCATAAACTTAACTATTTTTCCTTCTTCTTTGTATACTTTCACAGCTATTGCTACTCTTTCAAAGTCTCGTTTTAAGCTATATGAATATATGTCTCTAAATAATCTATAACCTAGTTTTTTATTTACTGCAAAGACAAGTTCGTATAATTCATATATATCCATCGAATCAAAGTTCTCATGTGCTTTTATTACATCTACTAATATGTCATCACCATGCTCTCTAACTGCTTTTTCTAATAGATCATTACGAAACTCTGTTTTTTCAATAGCTTGTTTATTTCGCTCACGTGATGCTTTTGAAAGATCATTCACTAATGCATCAAGCCCCAAATCTTCAAATAACTCATTACCTAGTTGTTCATTTATTTCTTCTACCAAAGTAAGGATTCTTTCATTTAAGTCTCGTAAATGTCTGTCATTTTTTCTGATTTTATCTAAAATTTCACTATTCTCATCTTGTTTCGCTTTTTTCGGTAATTCTTCTTTCATAATATCTCCTTGTCTTTTAATAAAAACCTATTTATGACTTCTTAAATAATCGCTCCTATAATTATATATTATTATACTTGCACTAGCAATATATCATTTTGGATTATTTCTTATCCATCTAATCTTGACACTATATTTATTTTGTTTTATAATTAATTTGTAAAGTTATAACTTGACAACATTTAGGAAGGAGGTCTAATATGTTTTCGAAAGATAGATTACAGGCACTTAGAAAAAAACATAATATATCACAAACAGCAATTGCCGAGCATCTTGGTGTTACTCGTTCAGCATATAATGGCTGGGAGAAGGGTAAGTTTATCCCTAATAAAAAAAACTTAGAAGAGCTAGCCGATTATTTTAATGTTGAGACTAGTTACTTTGAATCAGAATATGAAATTGTCAACAGATACTTACAGCTAAATGATATTAACAAACAAAAGCTTCTAAAAGTAGCTAATGAGCTATATTTTTCTCAATTATATAAATATCGTGTTCACGCTAAGTTATCTGCTGGCCTAGGTAACTACTATGATGAGAATTATGAATTCGATACTGTTTATTTCAGTAGCAAATATGACTATGATATCGCCTCTTGGGTAGATGGGGATTCTATGGAACCTAAGTATCATAACGGTGATGTAGCTCTTATTAAGAAAACTGGTTTTGACTATGATGGTTTAATATATGCGGTAGTGTATAATGAAGAAACTTATATTAAAAAAGTCTATATCGAAGAAGATAAAGTTCGCTTAGTATCGTTAAATGATAAATACGATGATATTATTGCACCTATCGATGAAGTAAGAATAGTAGGATTAGTCACTAAAAGTTTTAGACCTATTAGCGAGGTGTAGCTATGGGAATTATCGATTACACATTAGAACCTCATTCTGATATTGCTTTTATAGATATGAAGTCTTTTTATGCCAGTGTTGAATGTGTAGAACGTGGATTAAATCCCCTAACTACTTCACTTTGTGTTATGAGTCGTGCTGATAACTGCAATGGTTTAATTCTTGCGAGCTCACCTGTTTTCAAAGAAGTATTCGGTAAAAATAATGTTGGTCGCAGCTATGACCTCCCTTTTAATATAAAGGATAGAACTTTTTCTTATTACAATGCTAAACGCTTTGGTATGAAAATTACTCCTGAATATATCCGACACGTTGAATCTTGGGCTAAAAAAACACTTATAGTTCCTCCTAGAATGAACTTATATATTGAAAAAAATATTCAAATATTAAACGTGCTAAAAAATTATGTTCCTGATGAAGATATTCATCCCTACTCTATCGATGAAGGTTTTATAGATTTAACACAATCACTAAACTATTTTGTAAAGGATACTACTAAATCTAGACGTGAAAAGTTAGATATTATTTGCGCTAAAATCCAGCGTGATATTTGGAAAAAAACTGGTGTTTTCTCTACTATTGGTATGAGTAATGCTAATCCTTTGCTTGCTAAGTTGGCACTTGATAATGAAGCTAAAAAGACTAATACTATGCGAGCTAATTGGTCTTATGAAGATGTCGAAACTAAGGTTTGGAATATAAAATCCCTTACTGATTTTTGGGGAATTGGTTCAAGAACTGAAAAAAGATTAAATAAATTAAAAATATATTCTATACGTGATTTAGCAAATGCTAATCCGGATATACTAAAAAAGGAATTTGGTATTATCGGAGTACAACTGTGGTTTCACGCAAATGGTGTTGATGAAAGTAAACCTTCCGTTCCGTATAAACCAAAATCAAAAGGACTTGGAAATTCACAAGTTTTACCTAAAGACTATACCATTAAGTCACAAATAGAACTAGTATTATCAGAAATGGCTGAACAAGTAGCTATAAGATTAAGACGTGCTAGAAAAAAAGCTAAGTCAGTACATATAACTATTAGTTATAGTCGCATAGAAGAAAAAAGACCTCTTGTTGCATCTCAGAAAATTAAACCTACTCAAAATACAAAAGAACTAACAGACTATGTATTAGCACTATTCAGAAAGAAATATACTGGCGGTGCTGTTCGTTCTATCGCTGTAAGGTATGATAATTTAGTCGATGATAATATTACTATAATTTCATTATTTGATGATATTAAGGCAATAGAAAAACAAGAAAAAATCGATAAAACTCTTGATTCTATCCGTGATAAATATGGCTTTTTAGCTGTTCAAAATGGTAGTTTCTTAATGGAAGGTTCACGTGTTAAAGAACGAAGTAAACTAGTTGGTGGTCATGCTGGTGGTATGGATGGTATATCATGATTAATAGAAGCTACCTACCCTATAAATCAGCTAGGCAATATGTAGATCGTGGTATGGCAAAATGGATGGGATTTTTTATTTCGGAACATACTACAGCTATTAATACTCAAGGTAACACTATAAACTTTTCTATAAATATGGATATAGCTGAAAAACGTTTATTATTAAATCAGCTATTTTTCTTTAAAGGGCTAGCTTATCTATATACAACTAAACAAATAGTTCCATTTTTAGGAAAAGTAACAGACTGCCAAAATGACTATATTTACTTCACAACAAAAGATACTATTATTCAAATCGACATAAAAGACATATTAAAAGTTTCAATCGCAGAGGAATTAGACTATGAATAAATTAAATCAACATGAAGTCCAATTTGATTATTTCAGTAGTAACTATGATAAATTCGAAAAAGATTTCTATAAGTATTCTGCCTTAAACATCCCTTTAACATTTCTAACTGATGATATTTTGAGTTTAATGATGAATAACAATAGCAACTTTTTCAGATTAGCTGCGAATAAATCAAAAGATAAAAGAGATCATTACTTTTTCTTCAAAGTAAATACTCCACAAGAAAATAATACAGTAAGGATTTTTAAATATATTGGACATAAATATCAACTACAAAAATAATAAAGAATACATCTTATGAGATATCTAATCTTATTTTAAAGATGCATTCTTTTTATATATAAAACCCTAGAACATAATGTCCTAGGGTTTTATTCTATATTTTATTATCTTTTAGCTATTTCTTCTAATAACATTTTGTTAATCATTTGTGGGTTTGCTTGTCCTTTAGAAGCTTTCATAATTTGCCCTACTAGGAAACCAATAGCACGGTCACGTCCGTTTTTGTAGTCTTCAATAGATTTTGGATTGTTATCTAATGCTTCGTTAACCCAAGCTAATAATTGTCCGCTGTCAGATACTTGTACTAGACCTTTTTCTTTAACGATCTTCTCAGCATCTCCACCGTGTTCGATTAATTCAGCGAATACTTTTTTAGCGATTTTACTAGAGATTGTTCCATCAGTGATTAATTTAATCATTCCTGCTAAACCTTCTGCAGTAAGTTTAGTTTCACTAAGTTCTTTTTGAACTTTGTTTAAGTATGCATTCACATCAACCATTAAGTAGTTAGATGCTAATTTTGGATCAGCTCCTAATGATACAGTTTTTTCGAACATATCTGACATTTCTTTAGTTAATGTTAGTACGTGTGCATCATATGCTGGTAATCCAAGTTCTTCTTGATATCGTTTTTGACGAGCATCTGGAAGTTCTGGAATAGTTTTTCTTACTTCTTCCATCCACTCATCTGAGATAATCATAGGTACGATATCTGGCTCTGGGAAGTAACGGTAATCATCTGAACCTTCTTTAACACGCATTAGTTTTGTTGCACCTGTAGTTTCATCAAAACGACGTGTTTCTTGTTCGATTATTCCTCCAGATAGAATAACTTGTTCTTGACGTTTTTCTTCGTACTCTAATCCTTTTTTAACAAAAGTGAATGAGTTTAAGTTTTTAAGCTCAGTTTTTGTACCGAATTCATCTTGACCGTATGGACGGATAGAGATGTTCGCGTCACAACGCATTGACCCTTCTTCCATCTTAACGTCAGATACTTCGATATATTGAATGATTGAACGTAATT
>ERZ773263.1906-NODE-1906-length-11903-cov-26.127616_pt1 | contig 11903 bp, 10 predicted proteins | sample MGYA00511076_ERZ773263 | MGnify/ENA primary metagenome ERZ773263 (study PRJEB29015, sample SAMEA2738155) | human oral metagenome | biome: human oral; feature: human-associated habitat; material: saliva | place: China | collected 2195 ... | reverse complement strand
GGGACGACGAAATCGAATTCTAACGAATTACCGATTTCTGTCCCACTCTCTCTTTATTTGATAAAAGTTGTCACGATCAAATTGAAATTTAAGATAGTTAAGACAATCGCAACGAGATAGCCTAAGAAAGTATTCCATTTCGCATTGACATGTCCTCCCATGATTTCCTTGTTGGAGGTGAAATAAACCAGAGGGAAGATGGAGAATGGAAGAGCTGCTGATAGGAAGACTTGAGAGTAGACTAGAAGGTCGTCGAGGACATGTTCCTGATCTCCAAATAAGATCGCAACGATGATGACAGGAAGAAGGGCAATGATCCGAGTCATGAGACGAACGACCCATTGTGGTAAGCGGAATCTCAAGAAACCTTCCATAACGATTTGACCGGTTAGAGTCCCAGTAATGGTTGAATTTTGACCACTGGCTAACAAAGCGATGGCAAAGAGGGTGGATAAGAAGGGACTAGCGATAGCACCGGCAATATGGTTATCCTTGAGGGCATTATACATGCTAGAGAAAGCACCGATCTTATCTCCGTGGCCAAAGAAGAGGGCCGCTCCAAGAATCAAGAGGAGGGAGTTGACGACGAAAGCCAAGCTCAATTCAATATTTGAATCCCAGGTCATAAAGCGCACTGCCCGTTTGATATCTGCTGGATCCTTGTAATCAACCTTTCGCGTTTGCGAAATGGAAGAGTGGAGATAGAGGTTGTGGGGCATTACGGTTGCCCCGATGATTCCAAGCGCCAAGGTTAAGGCTTCATTTCCTTTTGGAAGACCGATTCCTAGCACCTCTTTTTGAGGGAGGAAGCCAGCGAAAATTCCTCCGATATCAGGTTTCGATAGGAAAACCAGATAGCCAAAAATTGCAAGGATCGTGAGGATCAAGGTTGATACGATGGCCTCGATCTTTCGAAATCCTAGATGCATGAGTCCTAGTAATAGGAAGACATCAAAGATAGTGATCAGGATAGAAAAGAGCAAGGGCCAGCCAAAAAGAAGGTGGAGGGCAATCCCTGATCCGATGACTTCTGCTAAATCTGTCGCCATCAAGGCAAGCTCAATCACAATCCAAAGGGTATAGCGAAGCCATTTTGGCAAATGATGGGCGGTTGTTTGGGCCAGATCCTTACGATGGACAATCCCTAGTTTACCAGCCATTTGTTGCAACTGCATGGCGATTAAAGACGAGAGAAGAACCACTGATAAGAGGAGGTAGCGGTATTGGGCCCCTCCAACGACACTAGTAATCCAGTTTCCCGGATCCATATAGCCGACAGCTACTAGACTTCCTGGTCCTGAAAAGAGCAGGAGAGTCTTCCAAAAAGGGATCCCTTTTGGCACGTCAATAGATTGGTTGATTTCTTGAAGTGATTTCCTTTCAAACTGTTGTAAACTCACAATGAGCCTTCTTTCTAAGAATAATTCAAATTTGTCTCTAATTATAGCATAAAATTTATAATAGTTCATGATAATTTAGGATAACCTTGTTTTCTACTACCTCGATTTCTTTGTAATCTATCAGAAAAGGACTATAATATAGATAGGAAGTAGGAGGGAGGAGAGGAAATGGCCTACATCGAAATGCAGCACTGTTACAAGCGCTATACGAGTGGAGAGACAGAGATTTTCGCTAACCGGGATGTTTCCTTTGAGATTGAAAAAGGCGAGTTGGTCATTATTTTGGGAGCATCAGGAGCTGGAAAATCAACGGTTCTCAATATCTTAGGGGGGATGGACACCAATGACGAGGGTCAGGTTCTGATTGATGGAGTGGATATTGCAAAACTCAATGCTCATCAACGGACGGATTATCGACGAGATGATGTTGGTTTTGTCTTTCAATTTTATAATCTGGTCCCTAATTTGACAGCTAAGGAGAATGTTGAGTTGGCTTCAGAAATTGTTTCTGATGCTCTGGATCCGGAAGCTGTTTTAAAAGAAGTAGGACTTGGCAATCGTCTTGATAATTTTCCTGCCCAATTGTCAGGAGGAGAGCAACAACGGGTGGCGATTGCTCGGGCAGTGGCTAAAAACCCTAAAATTCTCCTTTGTGATGAGCCAACGGGAGCCTTGGATTACCAGACGGGTAAGCAAGTATTGGGGATTTTACAGGATATGTCTCGAAAAAAGGGAGCGACGGTCATCATCGTAACCCATAATGGTGCCCTAGCTCCGATTGCAGACCGTGTGATTCGCATGCATGATGCCAAGGTCAAGTCGGTAGAAATCAATGAGCTTCCTCAAGATATTGCTACACTAGAGTATTAGAAGAGGTGGTAGCATGAAACGAAAAGTCTATTGGAAGGATCTATTTGCTTCCTTTACACATTCAAAAGGACGTTTTCTCTCCATCTTAACCATGATGTTATTGGGAAGCTTGGCCTTGGTTGGCTTAAAGGTGATCACTCCAAATATGCATCGAACGGCTAACCAGTTTATTCAGCAACAAAAGATGCTAGATCTTGCTGTCATGGGGGACTTGGGATTAGATCAGGCAGACCAAGAGGAACTTTTAGGAGTCAAAGGAGCGCGTGTCGAATTTGGTTTACTGCTAGATCTGACAGTGAAAGGAACAGGAAAGGCAATTCGACTTTTTTCTGCCCCAAAGAGCCTTTCTTCTTTTCGTGTGACCAAGGGGCGCCTGCCCCAAAAAGAAGGGGAACTGGCCCTAGCAAGTTTTTGGGAGGATCGCTATCAGATAGGGGATACCCTCACACTTGAAGAAAAGGCTGGAACGCGCTCTAGTTTAAAGCGAAAGCAATTCACCATTGTTGGTTTTGTTCAATCCTCTGAGACGTGGTCTCAAAAGAATTTAGGCACTGCCATGAGTGGCAGTGGAAATCTAGATGCCTATGCTCTGGTTTCAAAAGAAGTCTTTACGACTAAACTTCCCGCGATGGCGCGGATCCAGTTTGATGATCTGAAGTCTTTAGATTCTTTTTCGCAAGTCTACCAAAAAGGGCTCAAAGCTCATCAAGAAGAGTTAGAAAAACTTCTGAAAGACAATGGAAAGGCCCGCTATCAAAGACTCAAGCAGGAGGCGGATGGGCAGATTCAAAAAGGCCAGAAAGAACTCAGTCGTGCCAAGGAAACCCTCCAGTCAGCTAAAAATCAGATCGATCAGACTCAAAAACAATTAGACTTGCAGGAGGCCCAGTTCAAGAAACTAGCTCCATTTCTGCCAGCTAAAGAGCAAGTAGCCAGTCAAGAAAAGATCCATCAAGCCAAAGAACAACTGGATCAGAAAAAGAAGGACTGGACTGCAGGTGAATCGGAGCTTGCAAAAAAAGAAGAGGAGCTGAAAAAATCCCAAGGCGAGCGAGATCAGCTAGAAATCCCAATTTATCATGTCTATGACCGCAAGACCATGCCAGGTGGACAAGGTTACCTGATGTATAGCAATGCCAGTAGCAGTATCTCCGCTGTCGGAAATATTTTTCCGGTTGTTCTTTATCTGGTAGCAGCCATGGTGACCTTTACCACGATGACCCGCTTTGTTGATGAAGAGCGAACCAATGCAGGTATTTTTAAGGCGCTGGGCTATCGTACCAAGGACATCATTCTCAAATTTGTCCTCTATGGATTCTTTGCAGGGACGATCGGGACCCTTCTAGGAACCTTGCTGGGCCATTATTTCCTATCGGGGATCATTTCCAACATTATCACGCAAGGGATGGTGATTGGAGAGAGCAGAGAATATTTTTATGGCGATATGACCCTGATTGCGCTCGGACTGTCTTTCATCGCGAGTGTGCTTCCGGCTTACTGGGTTTCTCGCAAGGAATTAAAAGAAGAAGCCAATCTTTTATTGCTTCCTAAACCACCGGTATCTGGTTCGAAGATTTTCCTGGAGCGTCTCCATTTTATTTGGAAGCGTCTGAGTTTCACCCACAAGGTCACTGCTCGTAATCTCTTTCGTTACAAACAACGGATGCTGATGACCATTTTTGGAGTGGCAGGTTCTGTTGCTCTCCTCTTTGCAGGGCTAGGAATTCAATCTTCTGTAAGAGGGGTTTCCAAACGCCAATTTCAAGAGATCCTATCTTATGAGTTGATTGTAGCCCAAAAACCCAATGCATCAAGCCAAGAAAGCAAAGAACTAACCAATCGTCTGGAAAAATCAGATATCAAAGATTATCGAGCCATTTATAGTAAGGTCATCGAAGCTTCTTTAAAGGGTGGACGCGACAAGCAGACCATTACGATGATGGTAACGGATCGTACAGATTTTTCTCCCTTTGTCAGCTTGCGTTCTCTCAAGCAAGGAGAGTCCTTGTCTCTCAAGAAAGGGGTTATCATCAGTAGTAAGCTAGCTCAAATAGCTCAGGTTACAGTCGGTGAGCGACTGACCTTAGATGGCCATACTTTTAAGGTAGCAGGGATCACTGAAAATTATGTCGGCCATTTTATCTATATGGATCAGGCAAGTTACCAAAAAATCTACGGAAAACGGACTTCAGCAAATAGCTATTTGGTGCAGTTGAAAAATCCTTCTACACAACAAGTGCAGGCTGTCAGTCGGGATATGATGGCACTTGCAGCTGTGAAGGCGGTTAGTCAGAATGCTTCGATGATTTCCCTCTTTAATTCAGTTGCCAAATCCTTGGACACCACTATGATGATTCTAGTAGTCGTATCGATCTTGCTAGCCATCGTGATCTTGTATAATTTAACCAATATCAATGTGGCAGAGCGGATCCGTGAATTATCGACCATTAAGGTCTTAGGATTCCATAATAAGGAAGTGACGCTCTATATTTACCGCGAAACTATCTTATTGTCTATCATAGGGATCCTTTTGGGATTAGTGGGTGGTTATTATCTTCACCAATTCCTCATTGCCATGATTGCACCAGATGCCATTCTCTTTTACCCTAAAGTGGGACTTGGAGTTTTTCTCTTTCCTGTCGGAGGAATGATCCTTCTCTTGATCCTGTTAGGAATTTATGTTGACCATTATCTCCGAAAAGTAGACATGCTCGAAGCCCTCAAATCAGTAGACTAAGATACAAAGCCTGTAGCTGATAGCGACAGGCCCTCTAGCCTGATTTTTCATTTCTGGTAGCATGGAATGTTCATAAAACTTTCACCTTAGGGTGGAAGTTTTTCTTCTCTTTGTTATAATGGAGAGAAGGAGAAGATCATGACGAAAATTGCTTTACTTTCAGATATTCATGGAAATACGACAGCATTGGAAGCTGTCCTAGAGGATAGTCGAAAAGCCAAGGTGGATGAATATTGGCTCTTAGGAGATAGTTTGATGCCTGGGACAGGGAGACGGGCCCTCTTGGAGATGTTAGAGGAGTTACCGATTACGGTCAAAGTCCTTGGAAACTGGGAGGATAGTCTTTGGCGGGCTATGAGGGGGATGTTGGATGAGACCAGACCCAGTCATCGCTACCTCATGCGCCAGTGTCAATATATTCTGGAAGAAATCACGCCCCAGGAAATTGAAGCCATGCAGAAAATGCCCATGCAGGTCCATAGAGAAATCGCAGGTTTAAAGATCGGCATTACCCACCACTTACCTGATAAGAATTGGGGGCGCGAATTGATCCACATTGGTGAGCAGAAGGATTTTGATCGCTTGGTGACAAACCCGTCTTGTGATATTGCAGTCTACGGACACATTCACCAGCAGTTTTTCCGCTACGGGACAGGAGGAGAACTGATCATCAATCCTGGCTCGATCGGTCAACCTTTCTTTTTGGAAAAGAATCTTCGCAAGGACCTTCGGGCCATGTATGCCATTCTTGAATTTGATCAAATGGGGTTAAAAGATGTAGTTTTTAGACGGGTGGACTATGATGTTCAAAAAGAACTGCAACTGGCAAAAGACCTCCATCTTCCTTATTACCAAGTGTATTATGAAAGTTTGGTCAATGGCATTCATCATACCCACAATCATGACCTTCTTCATGAGATTGAGCAGAGAGAAGGTCATGATCGAGAAATCGATGCTTGGTTAGAGGACTTCTTCCAACAGTGTAACTGTTGACATTACAACTAAAAAGAGTATAATAGGAATAACGAAAGTCGTCACTTGACGGTTGTTCAATAGACTCTACCTTCAAAACCGGTAGAAAGGAGTGAAGTTATGCAAATTTCGAGTCGCTTTACCATTGGGACCCATGTCTTGATCATGATTGCTCTACAAGGAGAAAAAACAAAAGTCACCAGTGATTTTTTGGCAGGAAGTGTCGGCGTGAACCCTGTTATTATTCGAAAGACCTTGTCTCAGTTGAAGAAAGCTGGATTGATTCATGTAGCGCGTGGCACAGGCGGAGCTGAGCTCGCAAAAGTAGCCGATGAGATCAGCCTGCTAGATATCTATCAAGCGGTAGAATGCTTAGGTTCGACAGGTCAATTATTTGGTTTTCATGACAATCCGAATCCAGCCTGCCCAATTGGCCACAATATCCACCATGTTTTAGATGGGAAGCTTGAGGACATTCAGACTGCTATGGAAAAAGAAATGGCTCAAACAAGCCTCAAAGAAGTGGCTGAGCAAACCAAGAAACAAATGGAGCTAGCAACGTTTCTTGAGTTGAGTCTGTAAGAAAATTGATGTAAAAAGGCCTTTCAGTGTATACTGAAAGGCTTTTTTGTTAAACGAAACGATTTAAATTTTATCTATTTTTATTTTTTAATAAATAAGACACTAACTAGAATAAATCCAATTGCATAAATCCATGTCCAGTAACGATTAGGAATGAACATGAAGGAAGAACGATCGCGGAAAGCAATGCGTTGCCCTGTTTCCTCATCAATCATATACCGCACTTGATCGGAAACAAATTTTTTGGTTAGCAGATAATTGACTGCTGCTGCAAGGATCCCCAACATACATCCTAAGATGATACTATCTGTACTCTTATTCACATTAAGATGAAGGAAGGAATAAATCATATTCGCCAAAGCTCCTCCGATCATAAGAGCAAGGGGAACACCACGCCAAACAATCATATAATAATCTCCTAATTTCTATCTTAATCAAAATACAGCAAGTCTTTGCTGGTTTCTGTGAAGAGTCCAAATCCGTCTTTAGTAACGTACCCACAATCTTCGATACGGACACCGACTTTACCTGGAATATAGATTCCTGGTTCGACTGAGAAGCACATGCCTTCTTCAAGTACCATGTCATTTCCTTCCATAATAGAAGGGAATTCATGCACATCCATTCCGATCCCGTGTCCGAGGCGGTGGTTGAAGTATTCACCATAACCAGCTTTTTCAATGACGCTCCGGGCAGCACGGTCGACGTCGTGTGCTGTTACACCTGGTTTGATCATGTCAATGGCTGCTTGTTGAGCTTCTAACGTCAAGTGGTAGATTTCTTTTTTGAAATCATCTGGTTTTCCAACAGCAACAGTACGAGTCATATCTGACGCATAACCATTGACCATACAGCCAAGGTCAAAGAGCAAGAGAGCATCGTTTTCAACTTTGTTGCTTCCAGGAATTCCGTGTGGGTTAGCTGCATTATTTCCAGTCAAGACCATGGTTTCAAAGCTCATTTCATAACCCAAGCGTTTGATTCCAAAGTCGATTTCTGCTACGATATCAGTTTCAGTTTTATCCAGTGAGATGGCATCAAATCCCATATTGACAGCCTTATCTGCATATTGACCAGCCACCAACATTTTTTGGATCTCATCAGCAGATTTGATCAAGCGCATCCGGTTAATTCGTGGTGTTAAGTTAGTAAATTCCGCTTTTTCAAAGACAGTACGCAAGCCATTGTATTTGGTAAGGATCAAGTTATCATATTCAAGTGCAACGGTTTTGGCATCTGGTTTTGCGATAGCCCCTTTAATCTTTTCCCAAGGGTTTTCAGAATCCACATAGCCAACCACTTGGAAATCGACAACTGCAGTTGCCCGTTCCACTTCAAGTGCAGGAACGAAGAGAAGGGGTTCGTGGTCTGTGTAAACGAACAAGAAGAGTTGACGTTCGTGGGGATCACTGTAAAATCCAGTCAAGTAATTGATCGTGACAGGATCGGACACAACAGCGACATCTGTTTTTTCAGTTTCAAGAAAATCGACGATTTGATCTAATTTAGACATAATGCTACCTTCTTTCTATGGATCTATTTTGTCAAATTTTCCACAAAAAAGCAAGAGTTTACAAAATTTTGCCAAAATGCTTGAAAGTGTTTACAATAAGTGATAAAATAAGATTACTTAGAGAATGAAAACGAAATTTTCAACAATGAAAGGAAATCTTATGAATACAGACGATACAGTAACGATTTATGATGTCGCCCGTGAAGCAGGGGTTTCAATGGCAACCGTTAGTCGTGTAGTGAATGGAAATAAGAACGTTAAAGAAAATACACGTAAAAAAGTATTAGAAGTGATCGAACGCTTGGATTACCGTCCAAATGCTGTTGCGCGTGGTCTTGCCAGCAAGAAAACCACAACAGTCGGTGTTGTGATTCCAAATATTACCAATAGTTATTTCTCTACCTTGGCTAAGGGGATCGATGACATTGCTGAAATGTACAAGTACAACATCGTTCTTGCAAATAGCGATGAAGATGATGACAAAGAAGTTTCAGTGGTAAACAACCTCTTTTCAAAACAAGTGGATGGGATCATTTTCATGGGCTATCATTTGACAGAAAAGATTCGCTCAGAGTTTTCACGTTCGCGCACACCAGTTGTCCTTGCTGGAACAGTGGATGTTGAACACCAATTACCAAGTGTCAATATCGATTATAAGCAAGCGACCGTTGATGCTGTCACACAGTTGGCAAAACACAACAAGAAAATTGCTTTTGTAAGTGGCCCATTGGTGGATGATATCAATGGAAAAATTCGTTTGACAGGCTACAAAGAAGCTTTGAAAGCGAAAAAATTGAGCTACAGCGAAGGACTTGTCTTTGAATCCAAGTACCGTTACGATGAAGGTTATAACTTGGCAGAACGCATCATTGCGTCTAAAGCAACAGCTGCCTTTGTAACAGGTGATGAATTGGCTGCAGGTCTCTTGAACGGTTTGTCTGATCACGGTATCAAAGTACCAGAAGACTTTGAAATCATTACTAGTGATGATTCACAAGTAACTCGTTACACGCGTCCAAATCTATCAACGATTGGCCAACCCTTGTATGACCTTGGTGCGATCAGTATGCGTATGTTGACTAAGATCATGCACAAAGAAGAGTTGGAAGAACGCGAAGTGTTGTTGTCTCATACGATCAACCAACGTGGAACGACCAAAAAATAAGGATTAGTAGACTAGAGTCTCGACTTGGGAAGACGTGTCTACTAGTCTAAGAGGCTAGAACAGAACTGTTCTAGCCTCTTTTTTATACTGCAAACAGGTAGAGACTTGCTGGGCACTCTTTATTTCGGTATAATAGAAGGTATGAAAGTTTTACTGTATTTAGAAGGAAAATCCGTCTTACAAAAATCAGGAATTGGTCGAGCCTTGCAGCATCAAATGCATGCGCTTGATTTGGCTGGGATTCCGTATACGACAGATATTTTAGGAGATTATGATGTGGTGCATATCAATACCTATGGCCCACGGAGTTTCCTTTTGCTCCATGCAGCAAAGCGTCGTGGAAAGAAAGTCATCATGCATGGCCATTCAACCCGTGAGGATTTTGAAAATTCATTTATCGGGTCTAACTTTTTTGCGCCCTTGTTTGGGAAGTATTTAGCTCACATGTACCAAAAGGCAGACTATGTGATCACGCCATCTGAGTATTCCAAACACCTGATTCAGTCTTATGGGGTGACTACACCGATTATCGCGGTCTCCAATGGGATTGATTTGGAAAAATACAAGAAGGATCCGAAAAAAGAAGAAGTCTTTCGCAAGCATTTTAATATCCAAGAAGGCCAAAAGGTTGTCATCTGTGCAGGGCTTTATTTTAAACGCAAAGGGATTGAAGATTTCGTAGAAGTGGCCCGTCGCATGCCGCATGTGCGCTTTATTTGGCTAGGTTCTATCAACAAATGGATCATTCCGCGTAAGATTCGTCGTATCGTGGAAAAGGATCATCCGAGTAATGTGGAATTCCCTGGCTACTTCAAGGGAGCGGTCTTCCAAGGGGCCATGACGGGTTCAGATGCTTTCTTCTTCCCATCTTATGAAGAAACAGAAGGAATCGTTGTTTTGGAAGCCTTGGCCAGTCATCAGCACACGGTCTTGCGGGATATTCCAGTATACAATGGCTGGATCGACGAGACGTCTTCTGAATTGTGCCATAATGTAGACGAATTTGTGGATTCCTTGAACAAGGTCTTGAACGGACAAGTAGACAAGCGGGAGGCGGGCTACAAGGTCGCTGAAAGTCGTTCGATCGACTTAGTGGCTTATCAATTGGTCGAAGCCTATCAAACAGTTTTGGAGATGTAAGATGCGTGTAGGGTTATTTACAGATACCTATTTCCCGCAAGTTTCGGGAGTGGCGACCAGTATTCGGACGCTCAAAACAGAATTAGAAAAATTGGGTCACACGGTCTTTATCTTTACGACAACGGATAAAGATGTCAACCGCTATGAAGATTGGCAGATCATTCGGATCCCAAGTGTGCCTTTCTTCGCCTTTAAGGACCGCCGCGTTGCTTACCGTGGATTCTCAAAGGCGCTTGCCATTGCCAAGCAATACCAGCTGGATATTATCCATACCCAGACTGAGTTTTCACTGGGCCTTTTGGGAGTGTGGATTGGACGCGAGTTGCGGATTCCAGTTATTCATACCTACCATACCCAGTATGAGGACTATGTCCGCTATATTGCAAGAGGCATGGTCATTCGCCCAAGTATGGTCAAATACATTGTGAGAAGTTATATGAATGATCTGGACGGAGTGATCTGTCCAAGTGAGATCGTCTATGACTTGCTCCAAAAGTACAAGGTCAAGGCAGAAAAACGCATTATTCCGACAGGGATTGATTTGGCCAAGTTTGACCGGCCAGAAATCACTCCGACAGAGACAGCAGCCCTTCGTGAAAAATATGAAGTCGCAGAAGATGAAACGCTTTTACTGAGTCTGTCGCGGGTTTCTTATGAAAAGAATATTCAGGCTGTTATTGCGGCCCTTCCTGATGTCCTCAAGGTCAATCCAAAAGTTAAGTTGATCGTGGCTGGAGATGGTCCTTATTTGGATGATTTGAAAAAACAAGCGGCGAAACTGGGGATTTCAGATGCGGTTGTCTTTACAGGGATGATCCCACCAAATGAGACAGCTCTCTACTACAAAGCGGCTGACTTCTTTATTTCAGCTTCAACGAGTGAGACGCAAGGGTTGACTTATTTAGAGAGTATTGCGAGTGGTACCCCGATCATCGCTCATAGCAATCCTTATCTCGATCATGTGATTGATGACCCTATGTTTGGAAAGCTCTTTTATGAAGAGAGTGATCTGGCACAAGCGATTCTTGAAGCGATTGAGGAGATGCCTCCAATCGATGAGACCAAGTGGGCAGAAAAGATTGATGATATTTCTGCAGCAACCTTTGGCCGTCGGGTCTACGAATTTTATCTGGATAAAATCATCTCTAAAGACTTTTCAAATGACTTGAACCCAGAGCAAAGTCGGGTCAAGCGGATGTCTAAGACCATTGTGAAAATCCCGACCAAGGTGATTGCTCTTCCGGTCAATGGATCTGTGAAGATGATGAAGGCTTCGGTCAAACAAGTGAAGAAAATCCGTAAAATCACACATTTCTTTGATTGAAAATAAAACTTTTTCTTGCAAAATTTTTCAATCGTGCTATAATAACTGACAGAGACATATCAAATCTAGGAAATCTGATAGAGAGCGCGTGGAGCTGGAAATCGCGTAGAGGATAGATTTGGGACTACTCGAGATACTTTTATGCAAACATAAAACGGTGGCTACGTTAGAGCCAATCAGAGGTGTCCCTCTTTTTTGAG
>ERZ773263.1900-NODE-1900-length-11925-cov-9.755939_pt1 | contig 11925 bp, 9 predicted proteins | sample MGYA00511076_ERZ773263 | MGnify/ENA primary metagenome ERZ773263 (study PRJEB29015, sample SAMEA2738155) | human oral metagenome | biome: human oral; feature: human-associated habitat; material: saliva | place: China | collected 2195 ... | reverse complement strand
GCATTACCACCCAAGCAGTCAGCCGCACGCTCATGCGCTCGCTCTGGCACGAAGAACAGGCGGCACGCCCGGCGGTACTCGACCTGCTCAACCGGCTGGATACACCATCGCCTCCGGCCATATAAAAGTACTTCTCAAATGCTGACTACAGGAATACTCCGCGAAATATTCGCGTTTTAGGCCGGTTTTACCGCGCACGAAGAGGTGCACCCCAAGCGAGAGGTAAAGCGAGAAATCTGTGCCCGATGCCCCGCCACCAAACGGTACGCTCGGTGCGCGACGGGCCGCATCGGCGGGTTCAACAGGAGAACCCCGGCGGCACGCAGGAACTTGCCACGCAGCGTCGCATCCGAGAACGTGCGCAGGGTCAGAGCGATCGCATCCGAACCGTAGATGATCTGCCCAGCATCGTTAATGAACGGCAAGGCGTGGGCGAAACGGCGCGCATCCACGCGGTACTGCACAAGATTTTTAGGCGTTCCAGGCAAAATACGCGCCCTCGGTTCGAGGCGACGCAGCAGATTCGCGCTCGCGGTGCAGAAACCACAGTCGGGGTCGTACAGAAGAACGCTCATGACCCCATCCTAACCGAGTACCCATCCACCCGCGAGCAGATAGCAATTCGTTATCTTTTCGTCGAAATACTATCTGCTCGCGGTAAGAAAAGGCACACCCGAACCCGAACTTCGGTAAACTTATCCTTATGCCCTTGTCAGAACTATCTGTGAGCACCCAGAACTACCTCAAAACCATCTGGTCACTTGAAGAGTGGACGGAAGCTCCTGCGACCGCATCCGCCCTAGCCGAACGCATGGGGCTGCGGGTTTCTTCGGTCTCAGACGGGCTTAAACGACTTGCGGCGGCCGATCTGATCGATCATCAGCGCTACGGCGCCATCGAGCTCACCCCGCTGGGGCGCACCTATGCGGTCGCCATGATTCGCCGCCATCGTCTGATCGAAACTTTCCTGGTGGAAACTCTGGGTTACACCTGGGACCGCGTGCATGACGAAGCCGAAGTTCTCGAACATGCGGTCTCTGATTTCATGATTGAGCGTATAGACGCGATTCTGAACCATCCTACGCGCGACCCGCACGGCGACCCTATTCCGGATGCGTCCGGGCGTATCTCATTCCCACAGACCGTTCCGCTCACCCAGTGCGAGCCCGGCGAGCGCGTGGTTTTGGAGCGGATCACCGATTCCGACCCGAGGCTGCTGCGCTATCTGCAGGATCACGGTTTTGTTCCCGGCGCGCGTTTACTTCTTGAAGAGGGCGCCCCTTTTTCGGAGGCGGTTAACGTGCGGGTTCTCGCGCACGCCAATCATTCCGATGCTCCTGCCGCTCAAAACCCGGGGTCGGGTGCTATACCCTTAGGAACCGTCGCAGCGGCTGGGCTTTTTGTCTCTCGCCCGTCATAGCTTTGCCCCGGTAATTTTGCCTTGGGGCTCGGGTGTCGGATGCCTTATAAGGGTCAGTGGGCGGCGGCTTGCGCCCGGGAGAGCCTTGACCGCCGGGTGAACTCATGATCCCGCGTGAATCTCGCAAACCTAGGCTTCTGCCTGTTCTGCTGGGCGGCGTGCCGCGCGTATCCGCCCCAGAATTCCGTAGCGCGGTGCGAATATATACGTGGTCAAGAAAATGATGCCCTGGGTAACGACCACGGCACCGCCGGGGGAAATATCCAGATGGTAGCTGCTATAAAGCCCCACAAGCGTACCCAGCACCGACACCCCGACCGAGACCGCGAGCATTGGCGTGAAACGGTCGGTGAGCAGACGTGCGGTCGATCCGGGAATCACAAGCATGGCGACTACGAGCACGACTCCCACGATCTGCAGCGCCACCACGCTCGTGAGCGCCAGCATCACCAGAAGCAGCGCGCCAAGAACCCTGGGGCGCAGCCCGATAGCGTGCGCGAACCCGCGGTCGAAGGCGTACAGAATAAAATCGCGGCGTTTAATCAGCAGGACACCCGCCACGATGACGGCGAGAATAGCTACCTGCCAGACATCCGGCCAGGATACGCCCAGCACGTTCCCGAAAAGAATATGGTTCAGGTCGGTGCTTGAGGGTGTCACTGAAACCAGTACGAGCCCGAGCGCAAAAAGAGTTGTGAAGACAATACCGATAGCGGCGTCCTCACGCACGCGCCCGCTGCGCTGTACCGCGCCGATCAGGGTGACGGCAACGAGCGCGGCAATCACCGCCCCCACGGCAAAGGGGACTCCCGCAATATAGGCGAGCACCACGCCGGGCAGTACCGCGTGCGAGATCGCATCGCCCATGAGCGACCAGCCGAGCATCACGAGCCAGCAGGAAAGCAGCGCGCAGACCACGGCGGCGATCACAGTAACGACCATGGCGCGCGTCATGAAGGGAAGGGTGAACGGTTCCACCAGGTAATCCAGAATGCTCATGCTATTCTCCCTTCTCACGCCAGGTCTGCTCGTCGGATGCGCCGCTATCAGCGCCCGCCTGAACCTGCATACCAAACGCCTGCACCAAATTTTCGGGGGCTAACACCGCCTGCGGGGTGTCGTGCATCAAAATCGTTTGACGCAGCAGCAGAGCATCGTCGGCAAAGGCTCGTAGAGACGCCAAGTCATGGGTTGAAACCAGCACGGTTGCACCCTCGCTGCGCATTTGTTTCAACACCTGAATGAGCATGGATTCTGACCTTTTATCCACTCCGGCGAAGGGCTCATCAAGTAATAGAAGCCGCGCGCCCTGCGCTATCGCCCGCGCCACGAATGCCCGCTTGCGCTGCCCGCCCGAGAGTGCCCCGATTTGACGATGCGCAAGCTCGGTCAGCTCCACGCGCTCTAGGGCGTGCTCGACCGCCTGCTTATCGGTGGCACGCAGCCGACGGGTGATGCCCAGCCCGCGGTACCGCCCCATCGCCACGACCTCACGCACCGAGACGGGAAAGCTCCAGTCTATTTCTTCGCTCTGCGGCACATAGCTGACAATGCCGTTTTTACGCGCAAGGTATGGTTCTTTGCCCGCGATCTCCACGGTTCCGGTATGCGCGGGAATAACACCCATAATGGCTTTGAAGAGGGTCGATTTTCCCGAACCGTTCATGCCGATCAGCCCGCATATACTCCCGGTACCAAGCTCGAAAGTAGTCTCGTACAGGGCGCGCACGGTTCCATAATGGACGCCCAAATTTTCGACTCTCAACAGTGTTTCCATAGGTTTTGTATCCGACAAAATTTCGTTCGCGTACTTCTTCTAAGCCCCGCTCGTCATCCGTGACGGTGGGATGCGCCCCTCACCACGAACCGGCGGGGGGCGCAGTATGCGGCGGCCTACTCTCCCGCCGCCGACCGGCTAAGATTGCTTGCCCGTCAGCCCCGCGACAATGGTGCGCGCATCGTGACGAATCATATCAAGATAGGTAGGAACCGGACCATTCGCCTCAGAGAGGGAATCGACATAAAGCACGCCGCCGAATTTGGCACCGGTCGCATCCACGACCTGGCGCATGGGGTCATCCGAAACGGTAGACTCACAGAATACGGCGGGCACCTGGTTCTCGCGCACAAAATCAATGGTCGAGCTTAGCTGCGAGGGGGTTGCCTGCTGTTCAGAGTTCACCGCCCAAATGTATTTTTCCTTGAGACCGGCATCCGCCGCCAAGTATGAGAAAGCACCTTCGCAGGTTACGAGCGCCCGCTGATTCTCGGGCAGAACGCTAACATCGCGCACCAGCTCATCCTGAACCTGCTGCAGCTGTTTCTTATAGTTTTCCCCATTGGTGCGGTAATCATCGGCATGGGCGGGGTCAAGCTTACTGAATTCGCGCACCATATTATCCACGTAAATCTGCACGTTCTTGGGGCTCATCCACGAATGCGGGTTGGGTTTGCCTGCATAAGCGTCCTCGGCAATATTGATCGGCTGTACCCCCTCGCTCACGGTGGCGTGCGGGGCGTTAGAATCCTGCACGAACTTGGTAAACCAGCTTTCCAGGTTCAGCCCGTTGTCGAGCACCAAATCAGCATCATGCGCCTTCTTAATATCGCTGGGAGTAGGTTCATACTCGTGAATCTCGGTTCCGGGCTTGGTCAGCGATTCGACATTCAGGTGATCACCCGCAACGTTTTTAGCGATGTCCGCCAGCACGGTGAAGGTGGTGAGCACAGTCTTCTTTTCGTCTTGCTTCCCCGCCGAAGTGCAGGCGCTGAGCAGAAGCACAAGGATACTGGCCAGGGCTATCCCCAGCATGAGAAAACGGCGCGGATGTGCGGTACTTACAGTGTTAGCGTTCGCACCGTGACGGTGCGCAGTGAATACGGTTGTCATGATTTCGCTTTCTTATGCTGCGGATGCATTACCCTGCTGACCTGTAGGAATCGCCTCCGACTCATTGAGGCTTCGTACCTAGATGTCGATCATCCTCGATAAACCGGTGCGAAACAGGATAATTTAACAATAGTTCGCCTAGCCGAACTTTTCAACTGAGGCTATACGTTTTTAATCACACGCCCAGGCGAACCTTATCTGATGTGTGGAGGTTCAGGCTACGATTTAGCGAACCAAGATGCGAGTTTGCCGCCTGAACCTACGCACATAAAAATACCCGCACGATGCGCCCTTGAGCGGGCGATCATGCGGGTCTACGTGTTCAGGGTTCCGCTAAATATGGAATTTCTGGTAGAACCAGCGGCGTATTGGGTTCATCGCCTGAATGCGCTCCAACTCGGCAATACGAGCCTTCATACCTGCAATGGCTTCTTTGGCTTCATTAATCGTGTGCTGCTTCTTATCCAGGTAATCCTGGCGCTCCTCGGGAGTAAACGACTTAACGTCGCGGCGCTCACCACGATAAAAAACGGTCGTCATTATTCCTCCCCTTCTTCTTGAACGTCCAGTGTATTCTCATTATCCAGATGAGTTGCCCTGTTTTCAAGGTGCGCAGGGGTTTCAAATCTGGACGGCTCTTCATTTCCTTGCTCTAATCTCAAAAATTCTTCAGCAACCGCAGTGGCTATTTTGAGGTCATCAATTTCAAGCTCCGAGTCGCTGTAGTATTTCAAAATAACTTGCTGTGCCAGTGTGCGTTCAAGTTCCTTATCGCTATCCACATGCTCAACTGCCCATTGAATACGGTCGCGAAAATGGGTGCGCACCGCCTCCCGAGCACGTGCCTGGTTGGTTCTATAGGCAACCCTAATCGTAAAATATGCGGCACACACCGCGAGTAATCCTGAGGTATTACGGGCTACATCGCCCAGCACACCCCACGTTTCAGGACTTATCATTGTCACTCCCTAAATATCATTGCCTTCACCATAGCAGGGAGCGGTCGATGCATGTCGGCCTCTTCGTCACGGCCTCACAGGAGCATACGGTTCGCCCGTCAAAAAGTTTCGGTGCAGAATCCGGGGGGGGGGAGAGAGAGACGGGTTACCCGGCCAGTTCTTCCCGCAGGGCGTTCGCCACAAATTCGGGCTGATCCAGCTGGCTGAATGCGTAGCTTTCCGGCACGGGAACCACGTGCGCATCCGGCATGCGAGTGGCTAAACGGCGCGCATTCTCGATCGGGAACAGCTTCGTGGTATCGGCCCACAAAAACAGGGTTGGATGCTCAAACCGCTCCAAATCCCGCGCGGACTGCACCGTATATTTCGTAGAAATACCCTTCAGCACTTTCGCCAAATCACGGCGGACTCCAGCATTTTTCAACGGCGCAATAATGCTGTTCCACTCGGCGGCGTCAAGCTCACGTTTCACTAGCCCTCCGAAGGCAATCGGCAGGCGGCGCACCCACCCCAGATGCAGGGCAGCTCGGAGCGCCTGCATGGTTCCGGGAATGTACGCCACATACTGCAGGTAACATAACGGCAGGGGCAAGAAGTTCTTCTCGGTATCGCACGAGAACAACACCAGACGCTTGAGCCCTGCGGGTTCCCGCACCGCCGCCAGCTGAGAAACCACCCCGCCGGTATCGCTGCCAATGAGGGTAAACCCGTGTGGGCATAGCTGTTCTGCCGCTTCGTTCACGGCCTGCGCCAGCTCGGCAACAGTGAGGGCTGCATCTTCTCGGGCGGGAATAGTGTGACTCCCCAAGGGAATATCGAGGGTTATACACCGAAAATCTTGTGAGAGATTCTGTATCACTTCGCCCCAGACATCCGAATTTGTCAGCAGCCCGTGCACAAACAACAGGGTCCTCTCGCCTGCGGCTTCACGGGGACCACCGTATTCACGCCAGCGAAGCTGACCGATTCGGGTTTCTGCGCTGCCCGTCGCCACTGGTTCAGGGGTAAGATTCCGGCTCATACCATCTCCTCACATCACACGCTGAGCTACTAGTCAGCCAGCTCAATTACCACAGGGGTATGGTCGCTCGCGCCGTCCCCCTCGCGCTCTTCCCTATCGATCCAGGCGTTTTCCACACGGGCGGCGAGCGCCGGGGAGCACAGCTGAAAGTCGATGCGCATCCCCTCATTCTTCGAGAACCGCCCGGCCTGGTAGTCCCAGTAGGTGTACTCGCCCTGGGTGTAGGGGCGTACCGGATCGACGAGCCCTTCATCATTGAGCAGGGCATAGAATGCCTCGCGTTCGGGGGCGGAAACATGGGTGAGGTCGTTCTCCCGGAAAAAGTCGATATCCCACACGTCGGTATCTTCGGGCGCCACATTCCAGTCGCCGACGAGCGCAAACTGTGCGGCGGGGTCGGCGTGCAGCCAGCCGTTGACGTTGGTGCGCAGCTGGCGCATCCACTCCATTTTGTACGCCATATGAGGGTCGGTGAGCCCGCGCCCGTTCGGCACGTATAGGCTCCAGATGCGCACGCCGTTGCAGGTGGCACCGATGGCTCGCGCCTCCACCTCGGCAGAGTCACCGGGTTTTCCGAAGGCGGGTTGGTTCGGGAAGGCGCGTTCGACGCTGTCGAGCCCCACGCGGGATGCGATTGCTACCCCATTCCACTGGTTCAGCCCGTAATGCGCCACCTCGTACCCCAGGAATTCAAAGAGCTCGAAGGGGAAGGTTTCGTCCTTGGTTTTAGTTTCCTGCAGAGCGAGCACATCGACCTCGGTTTTATCGAGCCAGTCCTCGATGCGGTCGGCGCGGGCGCGAATGGAGTTCACGTTCCAGGTAGCAATCTTCATGTACACCAGCTTACCGTGTGCGCCCTGCCAGGCAACGGAGTTGACGCAACAGGCAAAGATGGGATCGTAGAACGCCACTATTCGAGTGGTTTATATGTCCAACCGAAGCCGGAGCACTGGTTTGCACCACTACTTTTTCTTTTGCAAGGATTTTCGGACGCTATAGTGGGGGTCTTGGCGTAGTAATTCGCGAACTTCCATATGCTCCGGGGTTTCTTCGCAGTCTGCCAAAGCGCCTGCAAAACTCTTTCGCACTCTTACATCAGGGTCATGAGCTAAGCGATAACCCACATATGCAGGGTTAGGATGCTTAACCCAGAGAACAGCAGCTAGAGAGCGAGCTCCCCAGTCTTGGCCCGCAAGGAACCCAATATCGTCATTGAGAAAATCAGATTCTCCAAGACGTTGGAGAGCACGAACCAACCTATAACTGGAGCTTTCATCTTGTCCAAAAAGTTCATATATACGTTTTTTGACATCAATTCGCTGGTCATCACGATCAGCCAAACAGGCAGCTAAGTATAGTGCTTCTGCCTGTTGCCCTATAGGGCTAGAGAAGCCTTGACGTATGGAGCTACCTAGTAGATGGCTAGAGACCGCTTCAATTTCATTTACTATAGGGGTGTTTCCTAATGTAAAAGCCCTCTCGTAGTATTTCCGACGCTTGGATTTGTCCAACCCTTCAACTAACTCAGCAATAGCTAGAATGTAATCTCCTCGATCTATCGACGAAACTTGACTGTTCTCAGCACGATTCAACAACTCATCTATGACTATGGCTCTCCGCGTTGGATGTAAGTCACTGACGAATAGTGAATCCTTCTGGACATTTGTACCCACAGAGTAGGCGACTTCACTGAAATCTAGAGGCTCAGTAAGCCTCTGAAAGGCTTCTTCCGTCCTTTCTGCAGACAGTTCAGCTTCATAGAGAGTAACTAGGGTATCCTGTGCCCACTGATTCTCAGATTCTGCAAGCTTTTCAAGAGCAGAACGAGCAATATCTCGGAATTCATAAATAGTTTCCACAGCAATCTTCTTGCGTGACGTTTGAGATCGCCCCAAAATAGATACCAAATGTTCGATAGCTCGCACACGCAAATCTGGAAATACCATCGCTATTTTCGCAACAGTAACAGCTTCGTCAGCATCATGATAACGATAATAATTTGGTTCTAGATCTGGTTGACTTCTGAAATGTGAAAGCACCGCTTCACCTTGTTCTTGGGTGATCCTATCTGCTATTCCGGCTAATAGTTTTACTGCCCCCAAGTAACGAGAGGAATCGGCAAAAGGAACATCTACTAAAGTTCCTATTTTTTCACTCTCAAAATCCGTTAATATTTTTTGGACTATTTCATCCACAGAATTATCAGGGATAAGGTCAGCTTCTAAAGCCAGTAAGTGATAAGCTCTACCTACTGTCCAATAATTCGGAGCGTCAAGACTCCCAGAGATATCTATATAACGGTCGGGGAACTTAGAAACAAGTTCTTTAATACTCGACGCACTAGAAGCCCTAACAAGGTGATAAGCTGCTTTCTCTGGCTCACCCGATTCCATCAAAATAGTGCCTAATACATGGTGTGCTTTTTCCTCACCGACCCAATCAGCAGAAGCTACGGCCTGACGCAATGCACGTTGAGCTGCTATAGCAGCCCCTCGGTAGTTTTGTGACTGAAGCTTCTCTAACGCCGTGTTATATGCTCTGCTGTCTCCAGGAAGAATAGGGCTGGATGGTCCCATTTCTCCCATGGCTATCTCTAGTGGGAGCAACGTGCCGTCTGCAATTATTCCCCTTTTTACACCATATGCACGACGATTAAATATCCAGGTTTGAGCGTCTTTCCACCGTTGGTCAAGGCTTGCATCGCCAGCCGCTTCATTCCATAACTTGTCTGCTGCTTCATCGAAATTTTGGTGCAGAGCTAGGTACCGTGCATACCTAGCGGTTACTAAGGATCTTTGGGAAGGATTAAGTTTTTTTCTTCTAGAATCCCGCAGAATATCCTCCCAGCCATTATTAGCTTCTGCTAGAAGCAGCCGAAGGCGCACTATATATAATTCGCCGACACCATCGCCATCTTGATCTAGCAATTTCACACACGAATTATGCAACTTTTTTATCCACGCTAAATTACCATTGGCTAATGCAGTTTCCCCTGAAAGAACCAATAGACGCAATTGGTCTTTTGCATCTCCACACAGTAGAGATTCCGGGTCAGGAAGCGCGCCTAGAGGATGCCCCAATATTTCTAGGGCTTTCTCTGCTACCTGAAACATATTCACTACTTGCTCATCATTGGTGGCTTCTTTAATCTCATTTGGTAAATTGTATAGAATGGAACGTGCATCATCATTTTTGCCACGTTCCAGGGTAAGCCAAATCTCTTCAAGAATACTGCGCGCCGCTTCCCCCACACGCCCAATGCGTGTTAATATTTTAAATCGAAGGTTTTCATAACCGGCGGCATGTGGGCGAAAACCCGATTGATGCAAAGCCTCCTGTGCTTCTTCCACCAGTTCAAGAGCGTGCTCAGGTTTATCGACATAAATCTCCTCCGCTTCACGGATTAATTTGTCTGCACCTGTGATTTTCTCAGGACCTCTAGCTAGTGATTCACTTACCGCTACGGCATTAGGGTTAGGAATTTCAGACTTCTGATATTTAAAGGGCCGACAAAATTTTTCAGCAGTCGGCATACCGAAGAAATCAATAACTATATTATGACGATTTATCAACTTGTAAGATAATTCTTCTTTATCCCAAAGCTCTAGATCAATTCCTTCTAAACTATTTTGGCAGTCGTGCAGTGCGTCTATTACGGCAGTATCATTACCTTCACTGGACACTGCGATAATAAACCTATTAACTTCAGAAAATTTTTGTCGAGATTCCTGAAGCTTCTCAACTGCTTTCCGTAAATCTGAGGCAGTAAATTTATTATACCTTTTGCATTGTAAAGCTACACCGGTTTTATCAACGTCAAAAGCTACAATGTCGAGGCCATATTGTTTCTGCCCTCGTTTACCATAAAGATGTGCATTGCGAAGGCCTTCAACATCACGTAATACCCGCCACAATAGCCTTTCAAAATCTTCCCAGCCTAACTCATCAAAAGGTAGAAGCGACGCACCTAGAACCGGAGCAGGAACAATTTTGCTTGGTCTGTGCTCCAATGGTGAATCGACTGGCAGACGATACCATGCTTCTTCTACAGGCGACATCTAAATCTCCCCTCAAAAATATTCTTAAGTGCAATGATCCTCATGTTTAAAATAACATCCACGGCCGCGCTGAGTGATTTATGCTCGTGGCAGGACATAACCTGGTCGTACTACTGGCTTGAAGCATTGATGGACTTCCTTCTTCAGGTAAGTTCGATTCACATCTCAAAATCTGGGAATGTTGGTTTTCAGTGGGAGCGCGGTCCTTGCTCCCGTTGAAAACCAACGCTCCCAGAAGTCACACCTCACTGCGCAGCCCTTCCAAGACAAGTGGAAGAATCGGTCATTTTTTCCAATAAGCCCCCGATTGTGTGTACTAAAATGGAAAAAATCGCTATTTTTTCTATCTAGGGACACTCGATGGTCTCGGCTGACGCATCACAACCTGCAAAGTATCGTACTCTCAAGAGCATTTTTCACGAACGCGGACAAGCTGCCGCGCGCGCCGAACTCACCCGGCGCCTTGAAGGCTACTCCACCTACACTGCGGTCTTTATGGTGGGCGATCATCAGCTCTTCTACGTTGCTACCACTGACATCGTTGATGCCCAGCAACGCATCCTACAACGCGAACGTGACATTGACGCTCTTCTGCGTGTGCTTCCCTCCACCGCATCCCAAAGTTACTTGACAGACCTTGCGATACGCGGCATCATCGCCACCGATGAAATAGAGGGCGTGCGTACCACCCGAAAAATCATTACGGATGCCCTGGCATCTGAGAACGCTGACGGCAAACGAGCCCGGGAGTTCGTGCGCCTGCTCGAAGCATTAGGTACCGCAGATAACATTCCCACCACGCCCACAGCGGTTCGCGAAGTCTATGACCGGCTACTTGAGGGTCAGCTCAGCACACAAGATAAGCCTGACGGCAAACTTTTCAGGGCTGAACCCGTTAGCATTCTGGATGGTTCCCATAAGCCCATACACCGGGGAGTGATGCCGGAAGAAGCCATCAAACACAATATTTCGGTAGCTCTGAAGCATGCCTCAGACCCTCGGGTTCCCGGGCTGTTCTCAGCGATCATCGCCCATTTTATGGTGGAATACACCCACCCCTTCTACGACGGTAACGGCAGGTTGGGGCGGTACCTTCTAAGTGCGCATCTGGCGCAGGTTCTTACCCCGCAAACGGTGCTTACCCTCTCGGCGATCCTCAATGCCGAAAAGAAGAAGTATTATAAAGCGTTTAGCGATGTTGAAAACCCCCTCAATTATGCCGAAGCAACCCCTTTTCTGCGCACGTTACTCACCATGTTGGAACATGCGCAGCAGGATGTTTTAGCAGAGCTCACCACCCAGAAAAAGGCCCTGGATAAGCTCCGGCACCGAGTGTCCGAACTTGAAGAAACGTACCCCAAAACCCACAAAATTCTCTTTCTTGTAGGACAGATGCACCTTTTCCATGACCCCGTTGGCGCGGATCTCAAAAATATCGCGCAGGTCTTGGAAAGTAGCGAAAAGACAGCACGCAGTTATCTGCGAGAGCTAGAGGAAATGGGTCTTGTACACTCACGCAGGATACGGCGCGTTCTGCATTGGTCTCTCACGAATCAGGGCGCACAGCTTCTCGAATT
>ERZ773263.1898-NODE-1898-length-11935-cov-9.545202_pt1 | contig 11935 bp, 7 predicted proteins | sample MGYA00511076_ERZ773263 | MGnify/ENA primary metagenome ERZ773263 (study PRJEB29015, sample SAMEA2738155) | human oral metagenome | biome: human oral; feature: human-associated habitat; material: saliva | place: China | collected 2195 ... | reverse complement strand
ATAAGAAAGAAAAACTTAAAAGTTAAACCTCAAAAAATTGAAGATAAACAAAAGAATGATGAATTTTTATTTGATAATGATGTAAAAAAATTAGATGGTGAAAATTTTGCAAAAGCATTTTTCTTAATTTTACTATCAATGTTTATAGGTAGCTATGTATCAAGTTATTTAAATCACTATTTAAATTTCCCAAGTTATATTGGACCTATGTTAGTTGCAGCGGTTTTAAGAAATATATCAGATTCAACAACAAAATTCGACCTTCATTATGAAGAGGTTCATATATTAGAAGATGTTTCGTTGAATTTATTCTTAGGAATGGCAATGATAAGTTTAAAACTATGGGAATTAGGTAGTGTAGCTGGTCAATTAGCTTTATTATTGATTGCCCAAGTTGTACTTGCTTATCTATTTATTTACTTTATAACGTTTAAAGTTATGGGAAGCAACTATGATGCTGCAGTTTTAGCATCAGGACACGCAGGATTTTCTTTAGGAGCAACACCTAATGGAATTGCTAATATGCAAAGTGTTTGTGATAAATATAAGTATTCACATATAGCATTCTTTGTTATGCCAATAGTTGGGGCACTATTTATCGACTTCTTTAACGTTGCTATAATAAGTGGATTCTTCTCATTCTTAGCAAGGTAATAAATAAAAAAACATGTCTAGAAAGTACTTAACTACTTCTTGACATGTTTTTTATATTAAAGAAAGTTTACAGTTATTATTCTATCAGATTAATCTCTTTCAATTCTTTCAAGTCCACGCATGTATGGGCGTAGTACTTCTGGAACTGTGATAGAACCATCTTCATTTTGATAGTTTTCGATAATTGCAGCTAAACAACGTCCTACAGCAAGACCTGATCCATTTAATGTATGAATAAATTCAACTTTTCCAGTATCTTCACGTTTGAATCTCATATTTGCACGTCTAGCTTGGAAGTCAGTACAGTTTGAACATGAACTGATTTCTTTATACGCATTATAACTTGGTAACCAAACTTCGATATCATAAGTTTTTGCACTAGAGAATCCAGTATCACCAGAGCAAAGTGTAATAACACGATAAGGTAGGTTTAGTTTTTTCAGAATGCTTTCAGCATGACCAGTCATAATTTCTAATTGTTCATAAGAATTTTCTGGTTTAGAGAAACGAACCATTTCTACTTTGTTAAATTGGTGAAGACGAATTAAACCACGAGTATCACGTCCAGCACTTCCCGCTTCTGATCTAAAGCAAATACTAAATGCAGTTACACCTTTTGGTAACATATCTTCACTTAAAATTTCATCATTATAGTAGTTTGTTAATGGTACTTCTGCCGTAGGGATAAGAGTCAATCCTTCTGATTCAACAGTATAAACATCCTCTACGAATTTAGGGAATTGCCCTGTACCAAATAAAGCAGTTCTATTAACTAATTGAGGCACCATATATTCTTCATATCCGTGTTCAGTAACGTGAATATCAAGCATAAAGTTAATAAGAGCACGCTCAAGTAAAGCCCCAGCTTTTTTGTAGAATACGAATCTACTTCCAGAAATTTTTGCAGCACGTTCGAAGTCAGCTATATCTAATTCTTCAACTAAATCCCAGTGAGCCTTAGGATCAAAATCAAATTCACGAACTTGACCAATACGACGAACTTCGATGTTTTCATCTTCAGTTTCACCGTATGGAGTTTCATCAGAGATTAGGTTAGGGATACGAATAATTTTTTCATTAATTTCTTCAGAAATTTGTTTAACTTCAATATCACGTGCAGTAATATCATCAGAAACTTTTTTCATTTCATTAATTACATCTGTAGCATCTTCACGTTTACGTTTTAATACAGCTATTTCTTCACTACGTTTATTACGAAGTGCTTTTAAGTCCTCAACTTCAACTAGTAAAGAACGGCGTTTTTTATCAAGGTCTAAAAGAACATCAACAACCTCAGTATCTAAATTTCTAGCAGATAATTTTGCTTTTACCATTTCAGGATTTGCTCTAAATAATTTAATATCTAACATATACATTGCTCCTTTAATTTTTATTTATTGGAAATCTTATATTATTAAAAAGGATAAAATAAAAATCCCTTACGTCAAAGACGTAAGGGACGATTCATATACTAACCGCGGTTCCACCCAAATTCAATCTAATAAGATTCTCAAAAGTTTAATTTGATATTGCTATAGTAGAATTTTAAAATAAACAATGAGTGTTTTCAGCTTAGTCACTCTCTCTGAAAAAGTTTTTAGATTAAAACATGTCTATAATCAAATTATATATATTTATTTAAAATCATTTTACTCTATTTCTACTAAATATGTCAAGTATTTACCGAGAATTTAGTAGATTTTTTCTAAGTATAAGTAAGGAATTTGGTTTATCTTAATTTTATATGATTAAAATTATTTGTTGGGTGTACCTGTATTAGCATTTGAATTTGGAGAAGAACCAATATTTGGTTTAACATCTGTAGAAGGATTTGCTGGTTTTTCTACAGAGTTATTAACTTCATTGTTATTTTCAACAGCTTTGTTTTCAACAGCTTTGTTTTCAACAGCTTTGTTATTTGTAGGTTTATTATCTGTAACTTTATTTTCAACAGCTTTATCTTGTTTATCATTATTTTCAGCTCGTAAGTTAGGAAGTGGTTTAGATAAATCAATAGCACTAGCAAGTATTAAATGAGTTTTCCCATTAAGTGTAAATACTAATGCTTTCCCATTTGGAGTGTCAATTACTGAGATTGAAGATGGACTAATACCTAATGCTTGTGCAAGATAATTAACTTTTGCTTGTATATTAGCATCATCATTATTGCTATTACTATCTTTATCTACTGAATTATCTTTGTTATCTTCAGCTTTTTTATTTTCAACAGAAGCTTTCTCATCTTTAATTATATATTTTGCTTTTGAAAACTCTAATGCAGGTAAAAAGTCGCTAAGCTCATCTACAAATTGTTTTGCAGATTTAAATATAATTTCACCAGATTCATCAATTTCTTGAAGTTTTTTATAGTTAGCTCCGTGCTCAACTTTTGTAGTTGTTGGATTTTCTAATGAGTAGTGAAGTAGATTTTTAGCATTAATTAAACGCTCAACCAATGTATGCATTGGGATAACTGAAATTTTAGCTTCACTTTCATATGTATCTTTTATTAGAGAAGCCATCTCTTCGCGTAAGTTATTGTTTACTTTATCACTTTCTAAATTCTCAATGAAATATTTAATATAACTTAAACCAGTAGCTCCAGTTTGATTATCAAATTTTTTGATTTCACTCAATAGGTGAGATACTTGCTCAAATGCATTACTATCTTTTTCAGAGACAGCTTTGTTTAGTCTATCAGTTAAACTAGCTTTAGTAATACTATAATATTCAACATTACTTTCTTTTACTTTATCAAGTAATTCATTATAAGTTTTAGTTAATTGATCAGTTATAGTATCTGTAGCTGGAGTAGTATTATTTTCATCTTTAACACCGATGTATTTATCATCAAAATTATTCAACATTTTTAAATATCCAGCTGTTGAATTACTAGGTAGTTCGTTAATTTCACTTATTAATTGATTTAATGCTCTGTTTATTCTATGAGCTTTTTTAGTATCAGTGCTATATATTATATTTGAGTTATTTTTTAATTTTTCAATTTCTCTTAAAACTTTACTCTTATCTAATTCACCCGGAATATAAGTTCCTGTAATATTTGGAAGTTTATTTTTATAGTATAAGTTAGCTCCTTTAGAAATTATTTTAACGTAATGATCGTGATCACCATGGGGAATTACAAATTTATTTCCTTCAACGGTAATTTTATCTACTGGAATACCTGTACGTTTAGATAATGAAAGTAATTCATTTTCGAAATCTAACTCATCATCTCCAGTAGTTTTAGGAATTTCTAATTTACTTCTCGGTATAATATAAGGGTGAATATGAGTCGGATCATAAGCATGTGCTGGTTCATTAAATACGAAGAAATCTTTCGTTACTTTTATTGCTTCTTTAGGAACGCCATATACATCTGCAATATAATCTATTTGTTTCTTAATTTCATCTGTTAATTCAACTTCTGTTTCATCTACATGAATAGCGTTAAGTAATACTGTATGACTATGATCACCGTGTGGATATGATAATGCCTGACCATTTTCTGTTTCTACTAATTTAATTAAACTAGGATCAATATTTAATATTTTTGCCAGGTGATTAATTTTTTTTGTAACCTCAGCTGAATAAGTCGGTTTGTCCTCAACTTTATTATTGTTAGTATTATTAATATCTTTTAGTAGTGTAGTATTACCTTCGTATGATAATGCATCTCCATTAGACGTAGCTACATATTTAAATTTAGTTTTATCAATTTTATTTTTCTCAGAAAGATAATTGATTTTTTCATTTACTTCTTTTTCCAATGAATTATACTCTTCTTTTGCTTTATCTAAATATTTCTCAGGAATTAATTTTTCCCATTTAGAATTAACTAGTTGTTTATAGAAAATAAAGTGTTCATGGCCATTATGTGAAGCAAGTAATCCTGTTGAAGTTGGGGTAGTTTTACTATCATCTGATAGGATAAATCCATCACTAGTTTTAAATTGTATTCCAGCAAATGATAAAATACTAGGCTTTATTGAGTTATTATTTTTATCACTGTTATTATCTACTGCAGGAACTGCAGGTTTTGGTGTGCTTGGAAGTGGAGTAGTAATCGAACCATTATTTGGTTTAGGGATATAGTGATAATGGTCATTATGTCTTACTGTATATCCATATTTATCTTCACTTACAATATCTTTTGGATCAAATTTATAATTATCATTGTTATTTGGACTAGTTTGAGTTGTTGCATGTGAAGTACTATGATTATTTAGTAAATATTCCCATTTTGTACCACGTAGTTGTGAATATGGGATAATGTGTTGATGACTCCCATGTTGAACGATAAAACCAAAACTATTGCTACCTATAATATCTTGAGCTCCTCTAAATATATATCCATCACTAGTTGGAGAAGAAATTCCAGCTGTTGAATGAGATAATGAATAATTTACTCCAGATTGTTTCGCCTGTGATAGTTGTGAAGATGATAGAGAACTTTTTTTGATGTAATGGTAGTGATCGCCATGACGAACAACATATCCATCAGCAGTTTCACTAACGATATCACTAGGGTTAAAAGTATAGTTATCTTCATGTGAGCTACTTGAATTTGAATTTGAAGATGAAGAATGTGCATGATGATGTGCATGAGCAGTTATTTCTTTTGCAGTTTTTTCATCAACTATATTTGATTGTGTTACTCCTTTTTTAGGATAATAATAGAATTTTCCATCTATTTTTATTATGTACCCTTGAGCTACTTCATATTGTATATCTTCATCTTTTAAAGTATAATTATCATTTTTATAAACCAATGAATCTATGAATTTTGCATTATATGGTACTAAACCTTTTTCAAAATGACTATGGTCTCCGTGAAGAGTAGCGTAGCCGTCTTCAGTGATTGCAGTAACCACTATAGTACTTTCTTTTTCAGCATAAGCTATTTTTTTTACTTCTTTTACATTCTGTACTAAGCTGTTTGATGAATTGTTATCTTTTTTAGAATATTCATAACCACCATAACATACAGCTGAAAGAACTAGTAGTGTGGATGGTATAACAAGTAAATTTTTTTTCTTTTTATCCATAATATATACTCCTATATTTTCTATTTCAAAATCATTTCGATTTATTATAGCATGTATTTTACGTTGTGTAAATAGTATTCTTTACGATTTAATAGAAAAATATAAAATTTTTATTTAATTCTAATGTGTATTATTACACCTGAATATACAAGTTCACTTGTATTATAAGATAAAATTATACTTTTTTAAATAATATATGATATAATAATTAGTATATTAATTATTCGTGAAAGGAGTATTTTATGACACAATTTAATTTTAAACAATTAGTTGATGCAGAGTACTTATTATCTAGTAGAGAAAACGACAATCTTTTAGTAATTGATGCTCGTGGGGGTATGTTAGAAGAAGGAGCTTTAATGTATGATAAAGCTACGGTTGTTGATTGGACTGATATAAGTTTACTAGGGGAATTTGGAGGAGAAGAATTAGGGAAATTACTTTCTAAAGAAAACTATCAACAAATTTTTTCTAAGTTAGGTGTTAAAGAAGATTCAGAAGTATTAGTCTATGGATTTACTATGCCAGATCAAGGATTTGGGGATGAAGGACGTATTCTTTATACATTTAATTACGCAGGCTTTGATAATGTTAAAATTATTGATGGTGGTTTTAAACAAGTTGAATCATTAGGATTTAATAAAAAATATAATCCATCAGAAGATAGAATTGATGTTAGTGATGTAGTTAGAGTTGAAGGAGAAAATAACAGTAATGCTATTTTCACTGATGAATTATTAACATTAGTAGGTAATGAGAATGTACAAATTATTGATACGAGACTAGAAGTCGAATATAACGGCCGTGTTATTTACGGAGAAAACAAAGCTGGACATATTCCTACTGCAATATCTATTCCATTTAACTCATTAGTTGATAAAGATGGTTTTATTAAATCTAGAGAAGAGTTGGAAAAATACTTTGAAGATAAAGGTTTAGATAAAAATAAATTACAAATTACATATTGTACAACTGGAGTTCGTGCATCATATGTAGCTGTTATATTAATAGAATTAGGATATAAAGTAAGAAATTATGAACCATCATTTGCAAGATATGCTAATGTTGCTGAGGTAGAATAAAAGGAGATATATAGAAAATGGAAGGAATGACAGGATATTTATTTTGGGGATTCTTAGTAGTTTATGGAATCATTATGTTCCTATTATCCCCTAAAAAAGTTACAGAAGCAGGGTTCTTCAGAGGAGATAGTAACAAAGGTGAAAAGCCAACAGAAATGATGCTTATGTTAAGTATTTTTATAAGCTGGATTTTTGCTAAATCAGTTACTAATGCTGCTAACTTAGGAGCTCAATACGGATTTGTTGGTGGCTTAGCGTATGCTACATATTGGTTATGTATTCCTATCTGTGGATTAGCAATTTATAGATTAAGAAGAAAATATCAAGCTAAAGGATTAGTAAGTTTCTTAACTTCTAATTATGGTAAAGCAGCTTCAGTTGCTTTTTCAGCAGCAATTTTAATCCGTTTATTTAATGAAGTATGGAGTAATACATCAGTTGTAGGAGGTTACTACGGAAAATCAGGAAGTAAAGCATTTATTATTGCAGCTATTGTATTCACATTAATCACATTAGGATATACAGTATTAGGTGGATTGCGTAGCTCTATTGTTACTGACGTAATTCAAGCAATTATTTTTATCTTCTTCGTAGGTTGGGTAGTAGCTCTAATATTACCACAACATAGCATTACTGATTTTGTAACATCAGGAAGTTGGGCAATGGATGCAGGGGTAGATATGTTATTAGTAACAATACTACAATTATTTAGTTATCCATTCCATGATCCAGTATTGACAGATAGAGGATTTATAGCTAGTGAAAAAACAATGTTAAAAGCATTCTTTGTTTCAGGTATCTTAGGATTTATATCTATTTTAGTATTTAGTTTTATCGGTATTCATGCTAAACTAATTGGAATGCCAGTAAGCAGTAATGTTCCAGCGGCATTAGGTAAAACGTTAGGAGTGGCAGGATACTTCGCTATGATAGTAGTAATGATATCAGCAGCAGGTTCTACATTAGATTCAACATTTGCAAGTTTGGGTAAATTAACAGGGAAAGACCTTCCAGAAATGTCAGGCCGTCCTCTGAATAATCCAAAGCTAGTAGCGATTTTATTTATGGTTGCATTTGCATTTATTGGTAATTTACCAATGATTATGGGAACTGATATACTGAAAGCTACAACTATTAGTGGTACAATGGTAATAGGATTAGCTCCAATATTCTTATTACATGGCTTAGTAACACCAACAAAAATAGGATTTCACTTAAGTTTCTGGATAGGTATTATTTTAGGAGTATTCCTAACTGTAAACTGGATTCCATCAAGTTGGGCAATTGGAACAGGCAAGAGTGCATTATTACTTGGAGTTAACTTATATGGATTAATCTTATGTACGTTAGGTTATGTAATTCCAGGATTGTTAGCAAAAAAGAAATAAATGTATTATAATAAAGAGTAAAGTTATTTAACTTTACTCTTTATTTATTTGGATAGGTGACGAAATGGAAAAAGGTAGAAATTGTTCATTAGCATATATATTAAATAAAAATTGGACTAAAAATATAGTTGATGCAAAATCTGATGTACTTTATATTGTAGGTGGACTATATGGAAATTCATTTGCTTTAAATAAAATAAATGAATTAGCAAAAAGTGAAAATGCACAGATCATCTTTAATGGAGATATGCACTGGTTTGATGTGAAAGAAGAAGACTTTTTATCTATTGAAAAAAATTCTGAAGGAAACTCTATAAAACTATTAGGTAATGTTGAATATGAATTAATTAGTAAAGACGATTTACTAGGATGTGGATGTAATTATCCTGAAGATGTAGATAGTGGTGTAGTAGATAGATCAAATATTATTCACAAGATGATGAAAGAAAATGTGAAGAATATCGATATTTTAGAAGATATAAAATCAAGAAAAAAAACACTAGTTGTAAGATATTTTGACAAAAATATAGCTATAACTCATGGTGATGAAAAAAGTATGTCAGGATGGGAATGTTCACACAATAATTTACAAAATAAAGCACGACAAAAAGATTTGGATTCATGGTTTGAGAAAAATAATATAGATATAATAGCAACAACACATACATGTTTACCAGTTGTTTATAATAATGGTAAAAATATAGTAGTTAATAATGGTGCTTCAGGTATGGCGAATATAATTAATACTACTTATGGTTTAGTAACTCGTATATCTAAAATACCAAGTCCTTTAGCAATAATTTCAGAAAAAATAGAAAATGTATATGTTGAATTAATAAAAATAGAATTCGATATTGATAAATTTTTAGAATGGTTTGAGAGTATTTGGAATTACGATTCACCTGCAAGTATTTCTTATAAAAACAGAATAATAAATGGTACTAATCTAGAAATAAAGAGTATTAAGGTTAAGTTATAATGGAGGAAACATGCTAAGAAAAGCAACTAAAGATGATAAAAAAGTATTAGAAGGCTTAGGAGAATTTGTAGAGTCCTTAGAATTGGATATACTAAATGAAGTATCGAAAGAAATATTCTATGATATATTAACGTATATATTTGAGTCGGAAGAAGATAGATTTAGTCATAAATACTGTACAGTTTACGAAAAAAATGGGAAGATTCTAGGTTTTTCATTTAGCTATCATTATGATAATTTAGATGAAATGAAAGATTTCTGGTTTAATAATGTTAGAAGCAAATTTGGGCTAAGTGACAATAGTATTATATTTGATTATGATGAGATGTTAGAGGGAGAGTATTATTTAGATACACTATATGTATTTTCTGAAAGTAGAGAAAAAGGTGTAGGTAATAAATTATTGGAAGACTTTACTAAGAGCAGTTATCCATTATTAAGTTTAAATGTAGCTCAATCAAATTATAGAGCGCAAAAACTGTATGAAAGTTTTAATTTTAAAAAAGAATGTGAAGTTTTTATAGGTCATGAAAACTATGATCATATGGTAATAAGAAAATAAATTAAATCTAAATAAGAATGAGGTGAATAAGCACTTCATTCTTTTTTAGTTAGGAAACATTATATTTTCAGAAAATTTATTGATATTTTCAATAAAATTACATATGAAATTATGTGAACGTGTGATATAATTGTATGTAAAGATTAATTTTTTGTAAAAAAAAGGAGAAATTACATGGCAGAATTACTAAGAAAAGACCAAAAAGTTGAAAATACATGGGATATAGAATCTATTTTTCCAACAGAAGAAGATTTTTGGAAACAATTTAAAGAAGTAGAGGAATTTCTTCCAGAAATTAAAAATTACAAAGGAAAGGTAACTAATGGAGCAAAAGAACTTCTAGAAGTTTTTAAAGTTAGTGAAAAATGGGGAATTAAATTAGAAGAATTATATATTTATGCCTTCTTCAGAAATGACCAAGATAGTACTGACAGTAAAAATAAAGAAATTTATGCTAAAACTGGAAGCCTAGCTTCTAAATTTGGAGCGGAATGGTCATTTTTAGTACCGGAACTTTTATCAGTCGATGAAGAAGTATTAAATGGATATATAGAAGAACTTGATGAATTAAAAGTTTATAAATTTGATATTGAAAAAATTAATAAAAAACGTCCGCATACATTAGATCCAGAGCAGGAGAAATTAATTGCTATGGCTAGTGAAGCATTAAGTGCAAGTGATGAAACATTCGCAGCATTAAATAACACAGATGTTGATTTTGATGATGTTGAAGATAAAGATGGTAATAAACATGTTTTAACTCATGGAACATATGGAACATTTATGGAGAGTCCAGATAGAGAATTAAGAAAAAATACTTTCTTCTCGCTTTATAAATACTTTGAAAAACATATTAATACTTTAGCTTCTACATTAGGTGGAAATTTAAAAACTAAAAAATACTATGCAGATACTCATAACTATTCTTCTACTAGAAATCATGCATTATCAAGTAACTTAATTCCTGAAGAAGTTTATGATAATTTAGTTGATACTGTAAATAGTAAAATTCCAGCATTACACAAATACTATGAATTACATAAAAAAGTAAAAGGATTTGATGATTTCAGATTATATGATAGATCAGTATCTATGATTGATGGAGAACCTATTAAATTTACTTTTGAAGAAGCACGTGATATCGTCTTAGAAGCGGTTAAACCAATGGGTGAAGACTATGTAAATAATATGAGAAAAGCATTCACTGAACGTTGGATTGATATTTATCCAAATAAAGGTAAACGTTCTGGGGCATACTCATGGGGTGGATACACTACTAAACCATTTATCTTATTAAACTTTGATGGAACACTTAATGACGTATATACATTAATCCATGAATTAGGTCACTCAATGCATTCATTCTATACTAGAAAAAATCAACCATATGTATATGGAAATTATTCAATCTTTGTAGCAGAAGTAGCATCGACTTGTAATGAAGCATTATTAACAGAATATCTATACAATAAATTTGAAAAAGAAGGAAATAAAGAAGGAATGTTAAGAGTTCTTAATGAAGCACTTCACGGATTTGTTGGTACAGTATACCGTCAAACACAATTTGCTGAATTTGAACATATTATTAACCAACACCTACAAAATGGTGGAGCTATCACTTCTGATTTCTTAAATACTGAATACTTCAACTTAGTTAAAAAATATTATGGTGATGTATTTACTTATGATGAAGAAATTAAATATGAGTGGTCAAGAGTACCTCACTTTTACTACAACTACTATGTATATCAATATGCAACTGGATATTCAGCAGCTCAAGCATTATCTAGATTAATATTAGAAGATAGCAAAAATGCACAAGTGTATATTGATGAATTCTTATCAAAAGGAAATTCAGACTATCCAATTAACGTATTAAAAAATGCAGGTGTAGATATGTCTAAACCAGAAGCTATTGAATTAGCATTAAAAGGCTTCGAAGAAAAAATCGAAAAATTTGAGAAGCTATATTTCGAATAATTTAATAAGTTGTTAAGCATCAAAGATGCGCAAAAATAAATTAAAAGATAACCAAAAAGAAGACTAGAGATTTTTTCTCTAATCTTCTTTTTTTAATGTAACTAAAATTAATTCTCTTAAATTATTTATTCTAAGCGGGAAAGAACTATTTCCTAGTCCTTGAGAGATTACTAGGGAAGTATTATCTTTCTTATGGATACCTTTATAAAATTCAGGAAAGAAACCTTGAGTTGGAGAAAAGA
>ERZ773263.1895-NODE-1895-length-11941-cov-2.819872_pt1 | contig 11941 bp, 10 predicted proteins | sample MGYA00511076_ERZ773263 | MGnify/ENA primary metagenome ERZ773263 (study PRJEB29015, sample SAMEA2738155) | human oral metagenome | biome: human oral; feature: human-associated habitat; material: saliva | place: China | collected 2195 ... | reverse complement strand
AGACAGGGGATAAGGTCATGAGATTGCGGAGAATTGCAAGCGCCGATGAGGCCATCGAGAAGAGTAAATATGTCGTGCACGCGCCGGAGAGCAAGAGGGGCCTATGGGCAGAGGTCTTTGGAAACAGCAATCCCCTCCACATAGAAATCGGCATGGGCAAGGGGAGGTTCCTGATGGACATGGCCCGTCTGCATCCGGAGCGAAACTTCATCGGCATCGAGCGCTACACGTCTGTTCTCTACCGGGCCCTGCAGAAGATGGAAGCTCTGGAGGAAGCGGGGCAGACGCCCCGTAACCTGCGCTTTCTCTGCGCAGATGCCTGGGACCTGCCGGATTTCTTCGCCGAGGGGGAGGTCGAGCGAATCTATCTGAACTTCTCGGATCCCTGGCCTAAGGCCAGGCACGCGGACCGGCGCCTGACCTCCGACCGCTTCCTGGCCCGCTATGACAAGCTGCTGGCAAAAGAGGGGAGCATCGAGTTCAAGACGGACAACGGGGACCTCTTTGCCTTCTCGCTCGAGACGGCCGAGGCGTCCGGGCTCTTCTATATCTCCGACAGAAGCTTCGACCTGCATCATGACGAGAGGATGCGCGCGGGCAATGTTATGACAGAGTATGAGGAGAAGTTCTCGTCCGAGGGGAAGCCCATCTGCAAGATGATTCTTCGAAGAAGATAGGAGATAGAAGATAATAGAAGCTAAGGGAAGGAGGGGCAGAGGACATGAAAAAAGCCCCCATCCTGCAGCCATCTCTGCAAGACAAGGACTTCTAACTGGGTCATCAGGGGTTCGAACCCTGGACACCCTGATTAAGAGTCAGGTGCTCTGCCAGCTGAGCTAATGACCCATAGAAAACGGATATAAGAATCCATCTGTCTCAGCGACAAAGAATATTATATGGGAGAGATATTTGGAATGCAAGACTAAATATCGGGCAAATTGTGAACAAAGCGTGTCCAGACGAAGAGACGAATGGCAGTTCGAAGGGCAGACCGCTATACTGAAAATGAATTTTGCGGAGGTTCAGGGAGCAATGGATATCGCAGGGATTCAGGGAGTAATATTGCAGGGATGCGGAGGATGACAGTGAATCTACATCGACTGACGACATACAGCAGGAAAATTTTGATTTTGGCAGCGGCTCTTCTTTTGGCCGCGGGACAGTTCGCCCTGCCAAAGGGCGTTTATGCGGAGGAAAAGGCGGCATCTGCGGCCTGGCCCCAGGAGCCGGAGATCCAGTCGGCGTCCGCCGTCCTCATGGATCTGGACAGCGGAGAGATCCTTTATGGCAAGGAGGATCAGACGGCCCGCTATCCGGCCTCGACGACCAAGCTGATGACGGCTCTGCTGGCCCTGGAGCACAGCAAGCTCGACGAGACCGTCACCTTTTCCTCGGACGCGGTTTTCAAGAACGAGACCAATAGCTCCCACATTGCCAGAGATGTGGGGGAGCAGATGAGCATGGAGCAGACTCTTTACGGGGTGTTGCTCGCCTCCGCCAATGAGTGCGCATACGCGATCGCGGAGCATGTGGGCGCTGATATGGGGGGAGATTACAATACATTCATTCAGGCCATGAACGACCGGGCGAAGGAGCTGGGCTGCGTCAATACGCATTTTGTCAATTCCAGCGGCCTGCACGATGATCAGCACTATACCTGCGCCTATGACCTGGCCCTGATTGCCAGAGAAGCCTATCAGAACGAGACCATTCGCAAGATGGTCGGGACCAGGCGCTATGAGATCCCGCCAACCAACAAACACGCGGAGCCCACGCCCCTCAACAATACCCATGCCATGCTCTCCGCCAACAAGACAAGCAAGTTCCTCTATGATGGCTGTCAGGGAGGGAAGACAGGCTATACCGATGAGGCCAGGCATTCCCTGGTCACCTATGTGGAGAGGGATGGCCGGAAGCTGGTCTGTGTGAGCATGTGCGCGGAAGGAAATGACAGCTACAAGGACACGATTGCCCTGATGGACTGGGGGCTGGCGAATTTCCACAAGGTCTCTCTTGAGGATGAGACCCTGCAGTCCAAGGCGGATGAGGCGATCAAAGCGTCCGGCAGACAGGGGCTGTCCTGGCAGGCAAAGGGAAGCCTTCTTCTGCCAAAGGATGCCGCTGTCCGGGATCTGGCCGTTAAGCTTGAGCCGAAGAAAAACGGACAGGGAACGAATTCGGCAAATGCGGGCAGCGGACAGGCGGGCGCAGACGCAGGGAACGATGGAGATCAGAGCAGCGGACAGGCGGGTACGGGCGCAGGAAACGCGGGAAATTCGGACAAGGGGGGAGAGGAGGTTTATCAGCTGACCCTGTCCCTGGGAGGCCGATCCCTGCTAAGCCAGTCCTTAAAGGCTCAAAATACTTCTGACCAGAAGGACAAGGCATCTGGAGCCTCCGGGATTGGAAGGGCAATCGGGAATTTCTTTGGCGGTCTCTCTGACGAGATCGGCAAGGGCTTTCGAACTGTAATTTTGCCGATTCTTCTGGCAGTGCTTCTGATTCTGGTCCTCCTGGCGCTTGCCTTCCTGATTTTGACCAGGCGCAGAAGGGCAAGAAGAAGGGCGCGTAAAAATCGGATGCGCAAGTATCGGGGGCGCCGATGAGAGCCCTGGATCAGGCCCTGCTTGCCTATGGAAAGAGTCAGGCCTACCCTTTTCATATGCCGGGCCACAAACGCCGTTTCCCCCGGAGCCTTGATCCGAATCTGATGGATATCACAGAGATCGAGGGCTTCGATGATTTGCACGATGCCAGCGGGATGATCGCGGATATCGAGCGAGACCTGGCGGAGCTCTACGGAGTGGAGGAAGCCCGCCTTTTGCTGGGGGGATCCACCCTGGGGAATCTGGTCAGCCTTCTGGCCCATTTGAAGCCGGGCGATAGCCTGCTCATGGCGAGAAATTGTCACAAGAGCATCTACCACGGGGCGATTCTGGGTCGCTTGTCCGTGGAATATGTCTATCCCCGGGCCCTGTCGAACGGCCTTCAGGGGCCGATTGAAGCCGCGTCCGTTCAGGAGGCCTTGCGCGCCGCGGAGGAGGTGGGACGGAAGGTCAAACTTGTGGCGATCACTTCGCCCAGCTATGAGGGGGTGGTGTCAGACCTGTCTGCTATCGCGCGGGTCGCGCACGCTCACGAAGCCCTGCTTCTGGTGGACGCCGCCCATGGAGCCCATTTCGGTTTCCACCCCTATTTTCCGCCCTCCATGGCGGATCAGGGGGCGGATCTTTTGGTGACCAGTCTCCACAAGACCCTGCCCTTTTACACGATGACGGCAGCCCTGCTCCTGCCGCATGGCTCAGGGGCTGACCGGGAGCGGGTGTCGGATATGATCGACTATCTGGAGACCTCGTCTCCCTCCTATATTCTCATGGGGCAGGCGGCGGCGGCCCTGCGCTTTCTGCGCCGGGAAGGGGAGTCTTATTTTCAGGCAAATGCCCGCGATCTGAAGGACTTTTACAGGGCCTGTGAGAGCTTGCGGGCGCTTGAGATTCTGCGGACAGATGATCCGGGCAAGATCGTCATCTCCTGCGCGCGAACCAATCTCACGGGGCATGATCTGATGGAATGGCTGCGGAAGGACTATCAGCTGGAATTGGAAATGGCCTCTTTTGATTATGCTCTGGCCATGACCTCCCTTATGGATACCAGCGAAGGGCTGCAGCGGCTGCAGAAGGCTCTGCTTGAGATCGATGGAATTTTGAGGGAGACCGGCGCGATGCCGGAGAATTTGCAGGATAAGACATTGGGGGAACAGTCAGGAGGTGACAGAGTCGACAGCATCGGTAAAGATGACAGCGCCGACAGAGTTGATGGCACTGGTAAAGATGACAGCGCCGGGGAAAATGACAGTGTCGACGGAGTTGATGGCGCCGGGAAAGATAACAGCGCCGGGGAAAATGACAGTGCCGACGGAATTGATGGCGCCGGGAAAAGTGACAGTGTTGACGGAGTTGATGGCGCCGGGAAAAATGACAGTGTTGGCAGAGTTGACAGCGCCATAGATTACGGGATTGTCTATGGCCCGCGCAGGAAGCTTCTGGAGCCCTGGCAGGCCCTGGAGGAGAAGTGGGAGGATCTGGAACTGGAGGCGTGCGCCGGCCGCGTCAGCAGGGACTCCATTCTCCTCTATCCGCCCGGGATCTCCCTGGTTCACAGCGGAGAAGAGATCACAGAGTGTGTCATCCTCTATCTCAAGAGAGCGCTGAAGGATGGGCTGAAGGTGCAGGGCCTGAGAGAGGGAAAAGCCCGGGTCCTGAGAGAAGAGCTCGGAAGTGAAATGAAAAATCCGGGATCCTAAGAGATTAGAGTTTGGGATTGAGAGATGGGAAACCTGAGCCCTGAGATGAGAGATTCTTCCACAATCCTGCCGAGGAGGCGGTCACCCTCAGAGTGTAGCAGCAGGAGGGCCAGGAGGAAGCAGCAGGAAGGCTGAGGCTCTGCGGGAGGAAGGCCTATGGAGCCACGGCAGGGAGGCTAAAGATCTGCGGAAGGAAGTGCCATGGAGCCGTAGCAGGAGGCTAAGGGGAATCGGAAGAAAGACGAAGGGAGAGAGTAGAAGGAAATTATGGCAGAGATTTTCTGTATTCTGGGCAAGTCCGCCTCAGGTAAGGACAGTATTTATAAGAAACTGCTGGAGGATCCGACGCTTGATTTGACGCCGGTAATTCCCTATACCACGCGTCCGATGCGGGAGGGGGAGAGAGAAGGCGTCGACTATCATTTCGTGGATCAGAGAGGAATGCAGGACCTGATCGATGCCGGCAGGGTTATTGAGCGGCGCAGTTATCAGACCATGTGCGGGGAGTGGAGCTATTTCACCGCAGATGACGGCAGCATAGACTTGATCAGCCATGATTATCTTCTGATTACGACGCCGGAGGCCTATCATAAGATACGATCCTACTTTGGAGAGAAAGCGGTCAGTGATATCTATGTCTGGCTGGACGACGGGGAGCGGCTGGCCAGAGCTCTGGCCAGGGAGAGGCAACAGGAAGAACCCAGGTACGCGGAGCTCTGCCGTCGATTTCTGGCGGACCAGGAGGATTTCTCGGAGGAGAGATTGCGCCGGGCCGGGATCAGTCATCGCTTTGAAAATCTTGACCTGGAGGAGACAAAAAGGCAGATCGCCGCTTTTATTCGGGGACAGGCGGCGGGGAGTGAGAGAAGGAAGTTATGCGGTTTGCGGACATCATCGGACAGGAAGAACTGAAAGGGCATTTACAGAATGCCCTGCAAAATCAGAAGGTCTCTCATGCCTATATCATCAGCGGAGAGGAGGGATCCGGGAAGCGGATGCTGGCGGAGGCCTTCGCTCAGACCCTGCTCTGCGAGGAGAAGGGGGCGGACGCCTGCGGACACTGCCATCACTGTCGGCAGACCATGAGTCACAATCAGCCGGATATTATCTACCTGACCCATGAGAAGCCGGCTACCATCTCCGTGGATGATATTCGCAGCCAGATCAACAGCGACATCGTCATCCGGCCCTACAACAGCGATTACAAGGTCTATATCGTCGATGAGGCGGAGAAGATGAATGAGCAGGCGCAGAATGCTCTCTTGAAGACGATCGAGGAGCCGCCTTCCTATGCGGTTATTCTCCTGCTGACGACGAATGCCCAGGCCTTCCTTCCGACCATTCGCTCCCGCTGTATCCTGCTGGAGACAAAGCCGGTGCCGGATGCTCTCGTGCGCGGGGAGCTCATGAAGCGCTACGAGATACCGGACTATCAGGCGGATATGAGTGTGGCCTTCGCCCAGGGCAATATGGGAAAGGCCATTGCTCTGGCCCAGTCCCAGGAATTTGCCGATCGCAAGGAGATGGTCCTCTCTCTGATCCGGCACATTTCCGAGATGACCTATGCGGACCGGATCGCCTGGATTCGTGAGATGGAAGAGAAGAAGGAGCCCCTGACGGATTATCTGGACCTGCTCATGGTCTTCTACCGCGATGTGCTATTATATAAAGCGACAGGACAGGCCGACAGACTGATCTTCGCCGATCAGGTCTATCAGGTCAAACGCCTGGCGGACGGGCTTTCTTACCGGCATTTGGAGGAGATCTTCGAGGGGGTCGAATCCTGCCGAAGGAAGGATGCCGCGAACGTGAATACAGACTTAATTCTGCAGCAGCTCATGGAGCGCATGCGGGGAGAACGGAGATAGAATATGGCAAGCATTACAGGTGTGCGCTTTCGAGGCACCGGTAAGATCTATTATTTTTCCCCGGGTGATCGGGATTTAAAGATCGGTGATCAGGTCTTAGTGGAGACAGCCAGAGGCAGGGAGCTGGGGGAGATTCGCATGAATCCCCGGCAAATTCCTGACGACAAGATCCGGCATCCGGTCAGAGAGATCATCCGCAAGGCGACGGAGGATGACCTGGCACGGCAGGAGCAGAACCGGGAGAAGGAGAAAGAGGCTTTTGCCATCTGCAAGAAGAAAATCCGTGAGCACGGGCTGGAAATGAAGCTGGTAGACGCGGAATACACCTTCGAAAACAGCAAGCTGCTCTTCTATTTCACGGCGGAAGAGAGAGTGGATTTTCGCAGCCTGGTTCGGGATCTGGCCTCTGTCTTTCACACCAGAATTGAGCTGCGCCAGATTGGCGTCCGCGATGAGACCCGCATTATGGGAGGGATCGGACCCTGCGGCAGAGAACTCTGCTGCAAATCCTGGCTGACGGACTTCGTTCCGGTCTCCATTAAGATGGCCAAGGAGCAGAGTCTGTCCTTAAATCCCGGCAAGATCTCCGGCCTCTGCGGCAGGCTTATGTGCTGCCTGAAAAACGAGGAGGATACCTACGAGTATCTCAATGCCAAGATGCCCCGTGTCGGCGATATTGTCACGATTCCGGACGGGCAGGAGGGCTATGTTCAGAATATCAATGTCCTTCGCCAGACCGCCAGGGTCGTTGTTGAAAATGCCGATGAGAAAGACATCGCGGAGTATCCGGCGGAGGAGCTGACCTTTGTGGCGCACAGGGGGCGCAGGAAGCCGGGCAGCCGGGCTGATAGAGACAGGACCGAGGACCGGGAGAATCGAGAGCAAAGGGGAAACCGCGGTCAGGCAGGAAGAGGTTCGGCAGAAGACAGACAGGCAAAAAGAATTTTGCAGGAGAGCTCGGAGAAGCAGGAATCCGACAGCAGAGAGCAGAGGAGCTTTTCTGACCAGGACAGGCGGGAAAACCATGCCAAAGAGAGCCGGCGGAGCAGGGGAAATCGCCCCGAGAGGAGCAATCGCATGCGGGAAGGCGCCGGGACAGGCAGACGGAGAAACCAGAATCCCGATGGGGGATATTCCCGCGGTGACCGGCGCGGCGGACAGGAAAAGGCCTATCCGGACAGGGGAGGTCAGAAAAGAGAGCGGACCGGCGGAGCGGGCCCAAAGAGATATGACGAATCCGCGCGGGGGTCACGCGATCCGGGAGGGACGAGCGGAGCGAGCGCGAACGGAGGCTATTCCAGGAGCGCTTACAGGCGCAGGCAGGAGAGCGGAGACGAAGAGTAAGATAAAAGCGGCCGCTGAGGGATTTGCTATAGTGTAGTCGAAGCCGCGGGGGAGAGAATAGAGACAGGAAGTAAGATGGAGCGTTGGCAGCAGGAGCTTGTGCATGAGGGCGAGCGGGCGGACAGCCTGGATCGAAAAGGCTATCAGATCATTCAGAGCCCCAGTCGCTTTTGCTTTGGGATGGATGCTGTCCTTCTGGCGGCATTTGCCAATAATAAGGAGGGCGACAGGGTTCTGGACCTTGGAACCGGCACCGGTGTCATTCCGATTCTGATGGAAGCCAGGTATGGAGGGGCGGAATACAAAGCGCTTGAGATTCAGGCGGATTCCTGTGATATGGCCCGGAGAAGCGCCCGTCTCAACGGCCTGGAAGACCGCATTGAGATTGTGGAGGGAGATTTGAAGCGGGCCCACGAGATCTTCGGCCCGGCCTCCTTTGATGTGGTCACCTGCAATCCTCCCTATATGACAAATAAGCATGGCCTGACCAATCCATCGGGTCCCATGGCCATTGCCAGGCATGAGCTGCTCTGTTCTCTGGAGGATGTGGTCAGGGAGACGGCCAGGCTATTGAGGCCCGGCGGCCATTCTTATTTTGTCCACCGGCCCTTTCGCCTGGTGGAGATCATGACTCTGATGCACGACTACGGACTGGAGCCAAAGCGCATGCGCCTGGTTTATCCCTACGTGGACCGGGAGCCCAATATGGTTCTGCTGGAGGGAGTCAGAGGGGGACGAAGCTGGCTTAAGACGGAGCCTCCCCTGGTGATCTATCGGGAGCAGGGCATATACACGGATGAGGTGAAGAAGCTCTATTTTGATGCGCACATGCCAGATCACAGTGCGCATGCGCCTGAGCAGGCTGTGGATTTGCTGGGACAGTCTTGTAGAAAGAGGAGTGAGTAATGGCAGGATGTCTCTATCTGGTAGCAACGCCCATCGGAAATCTTGAGGATATGACCTACCGGGCGGTCCGTGTCTTACAAGAGGCGGACCTGATCGCGGCGGAGGATACGCGCGATTCCATGAAGCTCCTGCGGCATTTCGAGATCCACACTCCCATGACGGCCTATCACGAGTTCAACAAGATCGACAAGGCCAGGGTCCTGATCGGGAAAATGCGCGCGGGCGCGACCATCGCCTGTATCACGGACGCGGGGACGCCCGGGATCTCTGATCCGGGGGAGGAACTGACCCGCATGTGCTATGAGGCGGGGATTTCGGTCTATGCCATCCCCGGTCCTGCGGCAGTCATCACGGCAGTAACTTCTTCCGGCCTGCCCTGCAGGCGCTTCGCCTTCGAGGCATTTCTTCCCAGAGATAAGAAGGAAAAGAAAAGAATCCTGGAGGAGCTTAAGAGCGAGTCCAGAACCATGGTTATTTATGAGGCTCCGCATCGTCTCAGGCAGACCCTGGCGGACCTGGCAGAGGCCCTGGGCCCGGAGAGAAAGCTGACCGTTGCCAGGGAGCTGACCAAGAAGCACGAGGAGAAAGCGCGGATGACCCTGGGGCAGAGCCTGGACTATTACCGCCAGAGGGAGCCCCGCGGCGAGTATGTTCTGGTCATCGAGGGCAAATCCTGGGAGGAGACGGATTCTGAGGACCGGGCCCGCTGGGAGGAGATGGATCTGGACAGCCATATGCAGATCTACCTGGATCAGGGACTGGACAGGAAGGAGGCCATGAAGGCCGTGGCCAGGGACCGGGGGATTCCCAAGAGAGAGGTCTATGCGGCCCTGCTGAAGGAGATTTGACAGGCAGGCGTGGAGGCAGAAGAAGCAAATGACAGGAAGCCTCGGGAAGGAGAGCGGTATGAGCGAGCAAAATCTGGAAGAGAAGATCAGGAGCTTGCAGGCGCTGATCGACGGCGCCTCTAAGATCGTCTTTTTCGGCGGGGCAGGAGTCAGCACAGAGAGCGGGCTCAAGGATTTCCGCAGTCAGGATGGTCTCTATCACGAGCACTATAAGTATCCGCCGGAAAGGATCTTAAGTCATTCCTTTTTTATGCGTCAGCCGGAGGACTTCTATCGTTTCTACTTTGATAAGCTGCTTGTGGACGGCCTTGCGGCTCCGAAATCGTCCGGACAGACCGGAACACCTGCCGGGGGAGAGCGGTCGTCTAGGGTCATCGAGCCAAACGCCGCCCACAAAAAGCTGGCGGAGCTGGAGACTGCTGGCAAGCTGTCCGCTGTCATCACTCAGAACATTGACGGACTGCATCAGCGGGCTGGCAGCAGGAAGGTATTCGAACTGCACGGGTCGATTCACCGGAATCACTGTATGTCCTGCGGGCATTTCTTCGATGGAGAATATCTGCTGGCGCACAGGGACGCTGAGAAGCCTGTCCCTCACTGCCCTGTCTGCGGGGGAATCATCAAGCCGGATGTGGTCCTCTACGAGGAGGGCCTGGATCAAGCGGTGATCAATGGCGCGCTGGAGGCAATCGAGGAGGCGGATCTTCTCATCATCGGGGGGACCTCTTTGACGGTATATCCGGCAGCTGGTTTCATCCGCTATTATCGAGGGAATCATCTGGTGCTGATCAACCGGGACGCCACCGGACAGGACGAGCTGGCGGACCTGGTGATCCACGGCTCCATCGGGGAGGTTCTGGGAAAGATCAGGGTATAGAAAGCTCCCGAGCCCGCGCGCTTTGAGCGGATTCGCGGGATGGAGATGGCCGCGAGTTTGACGAGCAATGGCTCTGACAAAAACAGATGAGGAGAGCATGTATGCCCATGGATTTGCGTGTCGGTGACATTGTCACCATGAAAAAGCCCCATCCCTGCGGGAGCAAGGACTGGAAGCTTCTGCGGGTGGGGGCGGATATTCGCATGGAGTGTCTGGGCTGCGGGCATTTGCTCATGCTGCCCAGAAACAAGGTGGAAAAAAACATACGGAAGGTGAAGGGGCAGAGAAAGCCCCTTGTTGCCGATCGGGGAAGGGCGGAAGTTTAAGAGGTCTTTTTGATGGATACAAGAGATTCTACAGCATCTCCGTGAAATGAATACCAGTATTCAAAGCTGATATCGTCTCCTGCTTCAATGGTTGCCAGAGCTTGATTGTCTTTTGAGGATAGAAGAGTGATAGTTTTTTCTGAAGTCTGTATTTTGATCAGCGTTTTATTGTTGGAGATATGAATCACTCGTCCGCTGTCATGTAAAAGCTTCTGGACGGAATGAAGAGGGATAGGACTTTCGCCCCTTGCATTATAAAAAAAGAAAAATCGAATACTATCCCCAGGTTGAAGCTTTTCCAGGACAGATCCCGGCTGTGTGTAGGAAAGAGTGCAATTATGCTGATCGGGGGAGAGGATGTCATCTGCTTCGCTTTCATCCAAGCGGACATGCAGTTGTCTTTGCTTTAAATCCACAGAAAGAAGAGCGGCGGTTCTGTTACATAGGAGATCTCCGTTGTCACCGCTTCTATGATCTTGAGGGACAGAAGCCTTTTGCTTTTTTGATGAAATGAAAATAATAGAGGCGATCGCAAGAAAACCAATCGCAGTTATCGTAAAGAAAATTTTTTATTCATGGAATCATGTTCCCGTGTAATCAGTAAAATACGCATAGTCTAGATTTACATATCTAACGTTTCCGGTATCCCAGCCATCACATACCATAAGCGTGTGCAAGCGGCTCTGATCTCATAGACAAAGAATATTTGAATTTAACGCAAAAGAACAGCCCTAAATTTATGATTCGATGGGGGTGAAATAGAAGAGATAGCTGTCTTTGGCAGTTTTTGAAGGGAAAAGTCCCGCATCCTGCCCTATAGGAGATACGTCTTCGAAGTGTGAGCAGGCATAAAAAATGAACTCTAATGGATAAAATGCGTCAAAACGCAAAAACCTCTCACAGAATATTGGCAATAAATTGCTGGCGGGATGAAAGCTTTCCCCAAGTTAAGGGAAAGCTTTCGGCTGTTGCCGTTTTTGATCTTAGTGTAAGCCTGATATGAGAGACATAATCGCTTGCAAATGCTTGCATTTGCAGAGAAGATGGCCAATACTATAACCATAAGCGAAAGGATGGTGAGACACATGGCAAAGACATCTGCTGTTTATGCTCGTATTGATACAGGACTGAAGGATAATGCTGAGGGTATCCTTTCCCAGCTGGGTATTTCTCCTTCGAGCGCAATCCAAATGTTATATAGTCAGATCGTTCTTCACAATGGCATGCCATTTGATCTTTGCCTGCCCGTAGCAAAGCCGGTAGCGATTGGCGGGATGTCTCGCGCAGAGTTGAATGCCGAGTTAACTAAGGGAATTGAATCCCTGAAAAGTGGCAAAGCATATACGGTTGATGAAGTAGACGCAGTGTTTGCGAAAGACGGAATCGAGTGACGCTGATACACAGTGTCACTCGGGTGATACATCTCAGTGCGCGTCGCAAAAACTGGCTTATACGCGGCTGTGGCAGCC
>ERZ773263.1892-NODE-1892-length-11959-cov-4.834929_pt1 | contig 11959 bp, 9 predicted proteins | sample MGYA00511076_ERZ773263 | MGnify/ENA primary metagenome ERZ773263 (study PRJEB29015, sample SAMEA2738155) | human oral metagenome | biome: human oral; feature: human-associated habitat; material: saliva | place: China | collected 2195 ... | reverse complement strand
GTCTTGGTTATTATTATCTTCCCATTTCTTTTCTACAGGAATTTTTACTTTTTCAGTATTTTTGTTCGTAATTGTAAATCCATCTTGCATTGTTCCGGTAATTTCTGAAGTATATCCTTCAGGTACATTCTTTTCAACTACTTCATATTTGATTTCTGAACCATCTGCTTCATACTTATTTAGTCCTGTAAATGTATATGTCCAATTTTCACTTGCTTTTAGTTCATGTTCTTGAATTACATCATTACTTCCTACTTTTTTAAGTTGTACAGTTACTGAATCTTTTGCAGGACCAATCCATTTTTTAATTACTGGAATAGAAATTTTTTCATTAAGTTTATTTTCTATGGTTTTTAATGCAATTCTGCTATTTTCATCAAAATCTTTCTCTTCAACATAAACTGGATCTTTTAAAGGTAGATAATTGTCAGGTGCTTTTGTTTCAACGAGTTTATATCTATCCAAAACTAAATTTCCAAGTTCACCTTTTCCATCAGTACCGGTAGTAATAGTTCCAACTTTTTGGTTGTTACGCACACGAATAACATCAAACATTGCTCCAGATAATGATGATCCGTCATTTCCTTTTTTATGCACTTTAATTTTATATACATATCCTGCGCCACCACCACTGGCATCTATAATTTTATAAGACGTATTATGCTTAAAAGTTTTTCCGGCATCTATAAGTTCCACTTTGTTTTTAAATTCTTCACCAACCACAGGTTCATAGGATATTTTAACTTTATATCTAATCATCAATCCTTTACCTTCTGGTCTATTTCCAATATCAAGTGTAAACTTATTGCCCTCAATCTTAAGTTTGTCTTTATATTTTGCAGTTACATCTACCTCATTAGTAAATAAAATATCTGTTCCTGTTGCATTTTTAACCCATTTACCTTCAAGTATCTGGAATGAATTTTCAACATATTGAACTCCCGGATTCAAAAGTTCATCAGTTACCTTTGCATTTACCATTTCCTTATTGGATTGATTAATGCTTATTTTATAATGACCTATAGTTTTATCTTTACTATCCATCCAGCCACCTTTTATTACTTGTACAGGTGAAACTTGTTGCGGATTATAAGTAACAGTGCCTGCAGGAACAACTGTTCCATCTCCCTTTGCAGTAAGTGTTACCGGAATAACACCTGTTTGAGTTTGCGTGTTACTATTAATTTGAATATTAAAATAAAATGATCCTTTAACATGAGAATGTTCTTGGGCATATTTTGTATATGTAATAACCACTTTTGCAGGATTACCATCAACTATTTTTCCATTTGCAACAACATCATTTCCAGCTTTAATCTCAAAATCAAATGGAGATGCCGGCGAAAAGCCTTTAGGCAATGTCAATGTTGTAGTGTCCCCCTCTTTTACCTGATTATTTGGTAATGCATACTCCGCATTTATCCTAAATGCTTTCCAAGCAGGCATTGGCTTCGTAATCGGCTTACCCTCCAAATCTGTAATATTTGCTTTTGTTATTACATTTGAATGCACTTCATCAGCATGTGCTGTAATCTTTGCATGTAATATAATTGAAAAAACCATCGTAACTACGAGAAAAATACTTAAACTTCTTTTAATTAAATCTCTTTTCAAATTTTTCTTCCCCTTTCTAGTACTTTTTCAAACTTTATTATTTTGTTTCATAATAAACTCAGACTTTAAATTATATGTAAAATTTACAAATTAGACGTTCCCCAACATTTATAAAAATTCAAAAATCCATAACAAATTTATACTAATTCCGGTTTTTACATAAAATATAAAGTCGTAGCTATTATACCACAAAATGACAGTAAAGTCTAATATTTTAATTGTTATAATTATTATGATTATGTTATAATATAATCTAAGATTAAGTCCACAAAAAAAGAATCCCACTGAACAATCAGAAAAGAACTCTCTTTTATAAATACTATTTAAAATCGACAAAAAATTTAATTATAAATATTATATTTTAATATAACAACATTTATTCATATATATATCACATAATACGTTTAAATATGTTCAATTTTTTCAAATCAAAAGGTGCATATCTAAATGGTAAATCAAAAATTGTTTTATTTTTTACAATTCCTTTTTTATGACTTAATAAATCAAAACCATGTTTCCCATGATAAGAGCCCATACCGCTATTTCCTACTCCACCAAAAGGAACATGACTATTTGCAAGTTGCATTATAGTATCATTAACACAACCTCCTCCATAGGAAAGACTGTTAATAATATTCTCGGCGTTTTCTTTTCTTTGAGAAAAAATATAACATGCTAATGGCTTTTCTATTTCTTTAATTATATTAATAACTTTATCTATATCATCATACTCAATAATCGGTAATAAAGGTCCAAAAATTTCACCTTTCATGATCTCGTGATTAAAATCTACATCAGGAAATATTGTAGGTTCAATCTTTCTTTCGCGATCATTACTTTTTCCGCCAATTACTTTTGACTCAGTCTTTATTAAATTTAAAAGACGTTCATAATGACGAGTATTAATAATTTTTGGATAAGATTTGTTATTTACAGCATCAGGATATCTCAATCCAATTTCTTTTTGCAAGCATTTAATAAGTTCTTCTTTTACATTTTTATGAACAACAATATAGTCTATTGAAACACATGTCTGTCCCGCATTTAATAGTTTCCCCCATACGATACGTTTTGCTGAAAGTTTAATATCAGCTGTTTCGTCAATAATACAAGGACTCTTTCCTCCTAATTCCAAAGATACAGGAATTAAATTTTCACTCGCTACACGCATTATAATTTTCCCGACTCTTGCACTTCCGGTAAAGAATATAAAATCATATCTTTGATGTAAAATTTTATCATAATCAAGTTCAGAATCTACACAGTAAATATATTCTTCTTCAAATGTTTTATTTATTATATCTCTAATTATTTTTGATGTATTTTTGCTCTCTTTTGAGCATTTTATAACAGCACAATTTCCTGCAGCAATAGCAGCAACCAGTGGAGAAAGCGACAAATTAAAAGGATAATTCCAAGGAGATATTATTAATACAACTCCATACGGCTCTGAATAGACATAGCTTTTAGCGGGAAATGTACCAAGACTTCCCCTTACCCTTCTAGGCTTACTCCATTTCTTTACATTTTTCAATGCCTCACGAATTTCACCATATACTATTCCAATTTCAGTAAGATAACCTTCTGCCTCTGATTTTGAAAGGTCATTATTTAATGCAGATAGTATTTGCTTTTCATTCTCTTTAATTACATTCTCAAGTTTTCGTAACATACTAATTCTATATTCAACAGATTTTGTCGCATCTGTGTTAAAAAATTCTTTTTGCTTTTCAACTATACTTTTTAATTCCATTTTGTACTCCTCATAATATGCTCTATATTTTATTATAATTTGCCCTAAATATAATCCTTAAAACATATTTTGAATTTCTTAAAAGGCTCCTAGCAGTAATTCAGGAGCCTATTTAATTTTATATTAATTAAGATAGAATATATAATTATCTTCATACTAAACTTTTCATTTATAACTAATATTTCATACAGTCATCAGGAGCATCTTCATCAAAATGATTTTTCCTGCCAAAGTCTGCAGTCTCGCCAATATGAGCAAAAGTATTATCATCAAATTTTCTATATCCGCTATGACCGGTGCAGACTGCTTCAATGTTATATCTCTTAACTTTTTCTTTTAATTTAATTAAGGATTTTTTATTCATTTCCGGAAATTGTGTGAAAAAGTCAAAGAATGGATAACCACCTTTTTTATTAATAGCTAAACAATCTCCACTTATAAGAATTTTGTCATCAACAATATAACACATATGTCCAATTGTATGTCCAGGAATATGAATAGCAATTATTTTTATCCCTTCAACATCAAAAACTTGTCCGTCTTGGATAAGCTTGTATCCAGGAGATAAACTTACACCAATATTAAGCTTTAAAAATCCTAATTTCTTTATTCTATAAAGTTGTCCTGTTAAATATTGTTCGTCATTTTCGCCAATATACACTTGAGCATTTGGGAAAATATTCTTTCCATTCTTATCAATTCCACCGGCATGATCTACATCAACATGAGTTAAAAAAACATGTTTAATATTATCCGGATTTATATTAATTTTTTCAAACTCAAGATTGACATTCGGAAAATTCATATGTCCTGAATCAAAGGCAATAGTATTACCATCTTTAGTATAAAACCACATATTCACATCCGCTTCCCTAACACATGAAATTCCATTTGGAAAAATACCGGTATCAGATGGACTAAGTGCTTTTGTACCCTTCAAAAGATACCTTTTAAAATGCCTGTCAAAGAAATAAATTACTCCCATTATCTTCTCCCTTACAATTAAGCCACTAAAAACATTATAAATATGCAAAAATCGACCTCTAGAAATAGCTCAGTCGTATCCAAAGGTCGATTTATTTATGTTTTATTATGAAATTAACAGTTATTAATTTTCATTTTTTCTTCTTTTTAATCCAACAATTAAAGCTCCTGATATTCCAATTAGAACTGTATATAAAGCTATACTTGTTCCTGCACCTGTTCTTGGTAATTTATTATTTGGTTTCTCATTACCAGGTGTTGTTGGATTTGTTGGATTAACTGGTGGCTTTTTAGCTACATATTTTAATGTAAATGTGATGTCTTTACTTGTAGGATTAATTGCATCAGCTCCTTCCGGTAGTTGTTCTGCATACCAGTTTAGCTTAAAATTAATCACATTTCCAGTTGCTGTTTCTCTAGCTTTTGCCTTAAGTTCTCCGGTCATTGTTCCTTTAACTGTATAATTTGTATTTTCTAATGCTTTATTATTGAATCTAGCACCATTAACTACAACATTAAGCTTATCTTCCATTCCGTTTACGGCATCTTTTAATTCAGCAAATGATTTTACTTCTTTATTTACTGTCATCACTACCTTTATAGTTTTTCCGCTCACACTTGAACTAACTATCCTGTATTTTCCATTATCATTCAATAATGATACTTGCGGATTTCCTTCGAAATCCATTTCTTCAGGCAATGTTAATGTAGCTGTAAAAGTTGAACTATAATCAGAAATTTTAATAGTTGAAGGGTCTGTGTTTGTCTTTTTGAATTGTTCTTCTATATCTTTCATTTGTTTTTTAACCGGTGATACATCTAAAGAACCGGTAAAAGCAACTTTTGTTCCCTTTTCAACTTCATAAACTTTATCATGTTCTGTATTATCTCCTACTAAGATATCTCCTAATAATTTTTGAGTTGCTTCGAATGTATTTTCAGCAGTTTCTACATATTTAAGTGTTAATTTTATATCTTTAGTAGTAGGATCAGTTGAATCTTCTCCTCCGGCAAGTTGAACACCTTCCCAAATATAATCAAAATTGATTACATTTCCTGTAAGAATGTTTGTAGCCTTTGCTGTGAATTTACCGGAAACCATTCCGTTAATTGTATAATTTGTATTAGCTTTAGCCTTATCTGTATCAAATTTAACACCTTTTACATTAACTTTTAAATCATTTTCTACTCCATATACAGCTTCTTTAACTTCTTTAAAAGTTTTAATGTTATCTGCTACAGTAAGAGTAACAGTAATTGTTTTGCCTGTTACTTTTTGTTCGGTAATCTTAAACTTACCATTTGCTCCGGCTAATTCAACTGTATAACCATCTGCAAATTTCATTTCTTCCGGCAAAGTCATTTTAGCTGTAAAGCTTGTATTTACATTTTCTACTTTAATATCTGTTGCAACACCGGAAGAAGGATATTTGTCTTCAAGTTCTTTCAATTGTTTCTTGATAGGAGAAACATTTAAAAGTCCGGTCATAGTCAATGAATCGTTTTTATTAGCTTCGTACACCTTATCATGTTGTGTATTTCCATTAACCAATAAATCTCCGTCTAAATTTCCTTTTTGTGAAATATCTTGTTCTGTAGATTTAACGAATACATCAGACTTTGAAAAATTAGCTGCTAATGGTTTTGTACTAACATCTGTATTGTAAACCTTCTTAGTAAATGAGTACAAAGTACCACTAGCATGTGTTTCAAAATCACCTTTTGCAGTTACATTTTTAGATTCTAAAGCTTTGGCTTCATTAAGACTATTTGCTTTTACAGTATATGGAATACTAATATCTATAGTCTTATTTGATGCAGCTCCGCCATCGTCCTTATAGTGCTTATATATACCTGCCCAATTCTCATCGCGTAATGGAAATTTAAATGTAACAACTTGCCCATTTACAGTATGAGTAAATGCCGCCTTGTTAAACATACTAGTTGAATTGGCAGTTGTAATTTTAGCACTGTCAATAGTTACTCCTTCAGGGAATTTAACTTTGTATTCAACATATGCTATCTTGTTTTTTCCGTCTTTTCCATGTGGATAATACCCAGAATCTGCTGCACTTTTCATTTCACTTTCAATTCCAGCCATTACTTTTCCCATTGGAATCTTTGCATCCCACTTTCCTTCATAAGTTCCGGAATTACTACCTTTTACTCCTTTTACAACTCCGCTAGTTTTTGTATATTGTGCTACATTTAACGTACTTGCAGCATGAACAGAAGATGCTCCGGGTATCATTACACCCAAAGCTATCACTAACGCTGTAAAAAAAGAAAGGAACTTTTTAATTTTGTTCTTCATCTTTTCATCTCCTTTTTTATTTTCCTCCACATCAAAATGACAAATTCATTTATCCGTATAAAAATAAATAAACAACTTTCATCTTTCGACATTTGTCAATACTTTTGATAACTTTTCAGTGTAATTATACCACAAAGTTATCTAGAATACAACTATCTATAACCATTGTAATCACACAAAAATTCACAAATCAACATTTTTGACATTATATGATATATTCTGTATTATTTTAATCAAACATTTTTAAAAAATCTAATAGTAGTATATATTTTACCTATATTTTTCATTATATTTAAGTAGTTTTCTTCTGCCTTTTTGTTTTAATATACTACCAATAATTACAAAAGGAAATAATAAAATCATATAAAGGTAGTAATGACTATATTTTACGGTTGCTGTATATTTCGCTTCTCCTGATACGGCTTGCATTTTTTCATCTTTTATTATTTCTCTAATTCTATCTACTGTTATTCTGCTTTCATCTGATAATAATTCATTCAATACTTCTTTGTCAGTAATTTCAAAAACTGTATCGTTAATAAGTTGGCTATTTCCTAAATTGTCAAAATAATAGTATTTTCCATTTTTTGTCCAGACGGAGCCTATTACATTACTTTGTATGTCTTTTACTTTTTTCCAACCTTCTTTTTTATCAAAGCTAACTATTTGAGAATTTCTTGAATACAATCGTCTAATATGTGGAACTCTAAATCTAACAATATACGTTTCATAAGAATTTAAAAAATAGATATTTTCCTCATCACAAAATACATTTTCATCTAAAAATTCAATATTTCCTTTAAAATTATTTTCTCCAATTTTTACCTGCTTATTTTTTCTTTGATTATAAAAATATACTCTATCTTTTGAAGCAAAAAATAAATTATAAATATGAGAACTAGTATTTCCAATTACTCTATAAGGAGTGAAATTTTCGTCAAATCTAAGATTACCTTTAAAAACTTCTCCACTCTTTTTATCATAAAGCAAATCGTCCCCCTGCTCAACTGAAACGACTTCTAATTCCCCACTATTTTTAATTGGTAAAAGTTCATTTTTGTAATAAACATTATTTTTATCACAAAAATACTCTCCATGTTTAGAAACCTGCTTTATAGTATTTACATCTGCGTTTTCAAGTGGCTTTCCCTTGTAATAGAGAGCATCTCCATCTGTTGCAAAATATATTAAATTATTAATTTTCGAAATTTTCTTTTCAGTATTTAATTTATGATATGGATAAATATATGACTTAGGCTTTTTATCCTTAAAAAAAGCATGAACTATATGTCCAAAAATTTCTGAAACATAAGAAATCTCATCATTTCTCTCAGAAAGTGAAGAACAAAAATAAGTACTTTTACCATCAGTATAATATCCATTTCCAACATTAGTTATTTCCTTTGGATTAAGGTCTTCAATTTTTACATTTCCAAAATAAACATGATTTTTATTAATTCCAACAACACGAGAATCATAAGTATTCTCTGAATTAATAACACTAAAAGAATCTACATCTGCATCCTCTACAATGTAATATCCACCACTTGGAATAAGTGCATAAATCTTGTTATCATATTTATAAAAAATGCTATTGCCAATTCTCTGTCCACTTCTTTCAATATTTACATAAGTATCATCTCTTACGAGAAGCTGACTAAATGTAAAAAAAGCAATTGCTAAAATAAATAAAATTAAACAAATACCTAAAATTTTTGAACGAATACTTTCATTCTCTTTTATATTCAAATTTACATCATCCCCATAGTTATTTTATTAAATATATTATATTCCAAACCATAAATAATAGCAATAAGAAAGAGTTGCTATAATTGATAATCTAATCAAGTATAACAACTCCTTTTAATTAATCTATTTCTATAAAATCTTTTTAGAGCAATTATTCAATTATTAATAAAATATTACTTAATATTCAATGTTAATATTATTTAGAATTTTTATTTTTAAAAAACACAAAAAGTCCTAACGATAATAAAGTTCCAAAAATCTTAGTAATTTTCTTAGATAATAATACCCTTTTATCTAGCTTTTCGTGATCCATTCTATTAAAACTCTTCCTCTGAAATTTTTCCATTATCTATTACCTCCCCTAACAAATTTTCTCCATTTAACTTTATTTGTATATAGTCATAATCTTTTGATAAATCTATATATGTATTTTTTTCAAATTGCATATATTCAATTGGGATACAAAAAAACCAATCACTAAAATTCGTATCTTTATGTGCTAATTGTATACTTTTTAAACTTTCAAAACTTATACTTTGTAAAAATTCTATACTTTTATTAAAAGTTTGCTCTATCGCAAAAGTTTCTCTTAAATAAGCAAATACAGATGCTAATAATTTTGTAGATTCGATATATAAATAATAACATTCTTGAATTTCAAGAATATCATTATCCTTTTTATTATTATAATTTGTGTCTTTAAATAAATTATAATAATATTTTAGTCTAGAATTTGGGATTGGTTCAAAAGCTTCTACTCTTCTTATAAGAGCTTTACCAATTTGCTCTTTTCCTACTAGCAAATCCCTCGATGCCAATCTCAATCTTTCTCTTTTTTCATTTTCATCTTTTAAAGACATAGCTAATAATATTTGTTCCTTGCCAGCCTCAACAAGTGCAATTCTATCATCTTGTTGTCCAACTTCAATCTTTTTAACTATATTATATACGTCATTAATTGACTTTGAAATTTCAGAAAGTTGCTGTTGTAAAAGTATATTTTGAAAATTCATATTAATATCCTGTACCAAATTTCTATTTACAAAAGTTTTCTGCTTAATAGAAAGATTTTCTACAAATTTATACTGTCCATTATCCATTTTTTTCATTAGACTAGGCCACTCAATCCCTGTCAATTTATTTTTGTTAATAAACACTTCTCCTGTTTCAAGTGCATCTGCATATTTAGCAGGTATTTGAACAATGTACTCACTAGATTTTTCTATTTTACTAGTTAAATTAGCAATATTTACATACTGAACTATTTTATTAATCATACCTATATAATCAATATTATTCTTATATTTTGATAATTCTAGAACTTTTTTGTTTTTTTGGGTCATATTTAAATAATTATCTACTTCTTTAGTCGTGTTATACTGATTAAATTTATTTTTCTCGTCATTATTTACAATAAGATAATTCTTCATATTTTCAATCCTTCAAACAATTTATTTTGATATTAGTATGCTTATTACTACACTTGTATTTTTCATTTTTAAAAATATATTTAAAATATAGTTTTGTTTCCATCTTTCTTATAATTCTTTTCCCAGTAATTTTTTTCATTAATTCCAACACCTTCTGGTAATTGGTCAAGACATTGCCCTTTATTTTGGTATTTAACTATTTGATTTAACTCAGCTAAAGCAAGTCTATGTACTTGCTCTTGAGAATGATGTATCTTCATAATTTACTTCTTCCAAAATTCTTATATCTATTTCATATCCTTGTTTAATTAGTTCAGAAATAACTCTAGGAACAAGCTTATTTTTACGATTATATAAATAACAATGTATATGCCCATTACTCAAATTCAACAATCTAGAACACATATTAGTTGTTTTTCCTATATAAAAGCATAACTCTCCAGAACTATTTTTAGCAAATACTCCATAAACACCAACTACTTTTCTGTTAAGTATATCATTTGGCAAATTGATTTTATTATCTTTTGCTTTATTTACTTTTTGTTGTAATGTCATTATTCTCATTTTATGTTCACCTTTTCGTATTTTATTATACTCCAAAATATTATTAATATCAATTCAAGAATAAAGTTTAGATTAGGATTAATCTGAACTTTATTCAATTATTTTATCATAATTTTTATTGTTTATTAATAAATTAAATTACTATTTAATAGTTAAGATATATAAATATTTACTATTTGTAGAATAATATTTCTAAATAATTATTTAGTCTAAATTTTAACCATCAATAATTATAAATATAATATCGTTTAAATTTTTTATTATAACATAAAAAATTTAACATGAAAATAAAATAATTAATTCCAATCCCAACGTATTTTACTTTTATCTACATTGAAATATAACAACAAATAGTTTTCAAGCTTTTTTGCAAAGTTGTATAATTTATCATAGTATGTTTCGTAATCCATTCCTGAATTGTAACTTTCTACAAGCCCATATAAAGGAAGAAATTTGTCAAAAGCTCGTTGATTAATTGATACATCACCCTTTTTATCATAAAGATTATAATGCATCATACAATTACGAAACCCAGATGAAAGTAAATTTAATTCGTCTCCAATCTCTAAATTTCTAATCTTACAAGTTTTATTCTGTGAAAAATGATTATTCATCTGTTTAATTCCCATAAATACATTATGAACAGTAACATACAAAATTCTTAATGACCACGTATTTTTATCTTTAAAAACTGGCAAAATTAAATTATTTACACTTCCTATCATTGAAATCATATGTAATAGTCTAAGATTAGTTTCTTTGTCAAATTCATGATTAAATACAATGTTATTTTTATTGCTATTAATATCTATATATCCATATCTAGGAACTGAATTAAATTTAAAAGATTCATTTATATAATCTTTTTTCCCATATTGCTTTGTCAATATATGTCTCACTTCACAACCCAATGCTACTCCAATATCATAAGGTCTTTTTTTGCAATCTGTTTTTAAATAAAAATTACCAAGTTCAGTATTAAAAATAATATTTCCTTGTTCTGTAAAATAAATACCTAAATTATTATGTATATTCATTTTTTTTAAAAAACTAAACCTTAACTTATTTCTATATTTTTCATCTTCTTCTTTATCTGATTCAATTATCATTTTTAATCCCTTAGAATATTTTCCAGTAAAAATCTTTAACCCATTACGTAAATCTTTTATATATTTTTCAAATTCAAAATCTAATGACGAAAAATTTAAATATTCTTTAGATGACTTGCAATATAATCCAATAAACGGAATTAATGATAACACTATCGCACTATCTCTAACGTTATTTATTAAACTTGAAATTATCTGTCCTTCTCTTAATATTAAATCTTCTGTGCATTCGTCCATTAGTAATCTATAGTAATCTTTTGCCATAAATTTTTTCTCCTCATTTTTCCTTAATTATAATATTTTTTATTATTATAAATCTTTTTGATATAATTATCAAATGATAATTATATCAAAAAGATTTATTTATAACAAAAGAGTTGCTATAATTGATAATTTAATCAACTATAAACAACTCTTTTAAAGTATTTTATTTAATTTGTTT
>ERZ773263.1890-NODE-1890-length-11984-cov-6.071674_pt1 | contig 11984 bp, 13 predicted proteins | sample MGYA00511076_ERZ773263 | MGnify/ENA primary metagenome ERZ773263 (study PRJEB29015, sample SAMEA2738155) | human oral metagenome | biome: human oral; feature: human-associated habitat; material: saliva | place: China | collected 2195 ... | reverse complement strand
GCATGCCTGGAGATAACGTAATCATGGAGATTGACTTGATCACACCAATCGCTATAGAAGAGGGACTAAGATTCGCTATCAGAGAAGGTGGTAGAACAGTAGGATCAGGTGTTGTAACAGAGATCATCGAGTAATAGGTCAAATTACAAACATAATATTAAGATGCCGGCACAACAGTGCCGGTATTTTTTCGGATAGCCTATATCAAAAGGCTAAATCTAACTTATTTCTTGTAAGAGTAAAGAAAGGTATTATATGAACAAGATAGAAAAGAGAGATATGCAGAGGATATCGGTTGACATTCTCTTCGATATCATAGGCGGTATCTTTATAGCGCTCGGTGCATATAATTTCGCTGCAGCTGCACACTTTCCTCTTGTTGGATTTACGGGTATAGCTTTAATTTTCAATCACATATTTGGGCTTCCAATCGGTGCGGTGACCATAGCGCTGAATATTCCGGTTGCAATACTTTGCTATAAGATACTTGGAAAGCGCTACTTCTTCAATTCGATTAAGTCGCTGATTATAACCTCGGTAATAATTGACTATATTGCACCCAGATTCCCAATCTACTCGGGTGACACGATGCTGGCTGCAATATGCACGGGAGTGCTTTCCGGGATAGGCTATGCTTTGATATACATGAGAAACTCCTCAACAGGTGGTGCGGACTTCATCATACTAAGTATCAAAGCAAAGAAACCGTACATGACCATAGGTAAGATTTCCTTTATAATGGATTGCCTGATTGTGTTGCTTGGCGTTGTCGTTGTATCAAGAAGTATCAACGGCTTAATCTACGGAATTATAATCAGCTATATAATATCTGTAGTAATCGACAAATTCCTCTTCGGTCTGACTTCAGGAAAGATGGCATTGATTGTTACTGATAAACCTAGTGAACTTGCGGAAAAAATAGATGATGTAATCGACAGAGGCGCAACATTCTTAAAGGCAAAGGGAAGCTACTCAGAGGAGGATAAGTCGGTTGTTATGTGTGCTTGCGGAAATAAGCAGGCCTTCCAACTTAACGAAATCATAAGGGAGACAGATCCTAAAGCATTCATGATTATAGTTGAGTCTCATGAGGTCTTCGGCGAAGGCTTCAAGGTGAGATAAGAGAGTTTGATGCGATTCATAAAAAAGGATTTATGAACAAAGAAATACAGTGAACAAAATCTTATTTTACCTTATTTGTCTTTATATCTCGACAAAGTAAAAGCAGGGATGTAAAATTGTATAGCAAGAACAATAGATAGAAGAGAGAAGAAAATGGAAGAGGCTAGAACCCACCGTAAGAGAACAGTAACAAAGTCACCGCTTGGCAAATTTACACGATTTTTATCGCGAATTTACCTGCTTGTGACCCTGATTTTTATTGGTTTGCTTTGCTATTCTCAGTTTTTGACGACAAAGATACTTATTATAATAGCTGCAGTGCTTTTTACAGCCTTTATTTTGATATTTCCGGCTCTTCATTCGTATAGGTTCAAGAAGTCTAGAAAGCTTATCTGCATACTTCTTGCTTTGATTATGGGTGGTTCTATGTGCTTGGCAAGCGTGTACATCGTAAATACACTGCTATTCTTTAATAAAATAACCTCAGATTCATCCGGCAAGGACAGAGCTGAGGCCAAGCGCGTAGATGTGAGCGAGGAGCCTTTTAATATTTTAATCACAGGTCTTGATATTGAGGGAGACATTTCGCAGAGTTCAAGGTCCGACGTGAATATGATTGTAACGGTAAATCCAAAGACGAGAAAAATTCTTTTGACGTCAATGCCGAGGGACTTCTACATAGAATATCCGGATATTGAAGGTGAGTACGACAAGCTTACGCACAGTGGTATCTACGGAGCTGACGAGACAGTTGCTTTTGTTGAAAAGCTCACCGGGCTTGAGATGAACTATTACGTCAAGGTCAACTACTCGACTATTAAGAGCATGGTAAATTCAATTGGCGGAATAGATGTGAACTCAGACTTCGACTTTGAGACTCACGGACAGGCCTACTATAAGTTTGTAAAGGGATATAACCACATGAACGGAGAAGAGGCACTCGCTTTTGCCAGGGAAAGAAAGTCGTTTGAGGATGGGGATTTCCAGAGGAACAGAAACCAGCAAAAAGTGATGAAGGCCATGATTAAAAAAGTGACATCTGTTAAGGTTCTGCTGCTAAAGTATCCAAATATATTGAATTCTATTAAGAACTATATGGAAGTTAACATGAATTCCAGCGATATAAAGGCACTTGTAAGAATGCAAAGCTCCGGATTAAAGGGATGGACAGTCACAACGCAAAACATGAAGGGAGATATAGACATAAGGCCATGCTATGCACTTGGCGGTGAGTATGCATCGGTTGTAGTTCCGGATAGTGAGAGCGTCAATAAAGCATTAGATAAAATCAGCGAGATAATGTCGGAATAACTAGACGCATCATAGCAATGTTTTTCATAGCTTATGTATTCCGGAGTAGAATAAATATGTGATTTTTAAGTTTTTTTGGAAATGGTTTGACATTGACAAGGGCTTAGGGTACAATTAATAGGCAACTTTATGCTTATATATTCAGGGCCGGAGTCAAACGGCTCTGAATTTGAGTATTTAATAAATGAATAAACGAAAGGACATAAAGATATGAGGGTTAAGGTTACACTTGCGTGTACAGAGTGCAAGCAGAGAAACTACAATACCATGAAGAACAAGAAAAACGATCCTGATAGAATCGAACTTAAGAAGTATTGTAAGTTCTGTAAAAAGGAAACATTACACAAGGAAACGAAGTAAGGAGGCGGCTATGGCTACAGCTAAGAATGCAAACACACCGCGCAGGCAAAGTCTAGGTGAATACATTAAGGGTGTCAGAAAAGAGATGAGCAAGGTTGTATGGCCTACTCGCAAAGAACTCGGTGCTTACACCGTTGTAGTTGCTGCAACATGTGCTGTATGTGCACTTGGGTTTTGGCTTGTAGATATTGGAGTTTTAGCGCTTCTAAAGAATATCCTTGGCGTAACTGTAAAATAATTGTCAAAGAAGGTGCAAAATGTCAGAGTCAGAAAAAAACATACTTTCACCATTGGAGGAAGAAGGCCTTAGAGGTGATGGTAATGCTAAGTGGTATGTCGTACACACATATTCAGGTCATGAAAATAAGGTAAAAGTAAATATCGAAAAAATGGTCGAGAATCGTGGCATGCAGGATTTGATTCTTGATATCGTAGTACCGACGGAAGACAGAGTTGAAATCAAAGAAGGCCAAAGAAAAATCAAGACCAAGAAGATGTTCCCGGGATACGTCATTATAAAGATGATTGTAAATAATGAGTCATGGTATCTTGTACGTAACACACAGGGGGTAACAGGATTTGTTGGTCATGGCTCTAATCCTATACCGCTAACTGATACAGAAGTTGCGAGAATGGGAATAGAAAAGGTTTATATCGATCTGGACGTCGAGGTTGGAGACACAGTACGTGTTATAAGCGGACCGTTTGAGAGCTTCATGGGTGAGGTTCTCGATATCAGCAAAGAGAAACAAATACTTACTGTCAGAGTTTCGATGTTCGGTAGAGATACTCCGGTTGAACTTGAGTTCGGCCAGGTAGATAAAATCCTATAGAATTCTATAGAGAAAGGAGAAACACATGGCTAAGAAAGTCACAGGCTATATTAAGCTACAGATTGAAGCAGGCAAGGCTAATCCGGCGCCACCGGTAGGTCCGGCACTAGGTCAGCACGGTGTAAATATCATGGACTTTTGTAAGCAGTTCAACGCAAAGACACAGGATCAGCCTGGAATGATTATTCCGGTAGTAATAACTGTCTATGCAGATAGAAGCTTTTCGTTCATTACTAAGACACCACCGGCAGCAGTATTGCTAAAGAAGGCAGCCGGCTTGGCTTCAGGTTCAGGAGAACCAAACAAGACAAAAGTTGCAACGCTTTCAAGAGCACAGGTAGAAGAGATCGCAAAGACAAAGATGCCGGATCTTAACGCAGCTAACCTGGAATCAGCGACAAGCATGATTGCGGGAACAGCAAGAAGTATGGGAATCGTTGTCGAAGATTAATTTTCTGGGAGGTCAGTAGGTTGTGCAAGAAAATACAACCTAAGCGCAAGCAGGCCGATAGAACCAGCAGGAGGTAAATTATGCCAAAGAGAGGTAAGGGCTACAGGAATGTAGCAGAGAAAGTAGATAGAGCTACTTTATACGATGTACCCGGAGCTATGGCTAAGGTCGTAGAGACGGGATATGCAAAATTTGATGAAACAGTAGAAGTCCACATCAGACTTGGTGTAGACGGAAGACATGCTGACCAGCAGGTAAGAGGAGCACTTGTACTTCCACACGGAACAGGTAAAGAAGTAAAGGTTCTCGTTTTCGCTAAGGGTGCTAAGGCAGAGGAAGCGGAAAAGGCTGGAGCAGATTATGTAGGAGCAGATGAACTCGCTCAGAAGATTCAGAGTGAGAACTGGTTTGACTTTGATGTAGTAGTTGCTACACCGGATATGATGGGCGTTGTAGGTAAGCTCGGACGTGTACTCGGACCTAAGGGACTTATGCCAAACCCAAAGTCAGGAACAGTTACTATGGATTTGGAGAGAGCATTGGCTGACATTAAGGCAGGTAAGGTTGAGTACCGTTTGGATAGACAGAACATAGTTCATACCATCATCGGTAAGAAATCATTCGGCCAGGAGAAATTACAGGATAACTTCAAGGCACTTATGGAGGCTATCGTAAAGGCTAAGCCGGCGACAGCAAAAGGTCAGTACATGAAGAGCATTTCGGTTTCAACAACTATGGGACCTGGAATCAAGGTTAATCCTGCAATTCTTGACTAAGCATAGATTTAGTAATTTAATATTGAAAACTAAACCGTAGACAGCAGGTGTTGAAAAACTTAATTTCCTGCCGAGGTACAATACATAGATATTGCCCCCGTCTACAAAATGATGGGGTTTTTTGTTGAGTACCGCATGTTATTCGCAATGTACGCATTGCAGAAAGGAGAAATAGATGTCAGACGTAGCAAAACAACAGAAACAGCTAGTAATCGACGAGATTAAAGCGAAACTTGACGGAGCACAGTCTGCAATCCTTGTCGATTACATGGGAATCACAGTAGAGCAGGCTGATAAGATGAGAAAGGCTCTTCGTGAGGCAGATGTCGACTACACTGTATATAAGAATACTCTCGTAAAGAGAGCTATCGAAGGAACAGACTTCGAGTCATTGAAGGACCATCTTGCAGGACCAAGCGCTATAGCAATCAGCAAGACTGATGCAACAGCACCGGCAAGAACACTTAATGGGCTGATCAAAGAAATACCGGCAGTAGAATTCAAGGCAGGTGTTGTAGAAGGAGCATTCTACGACAAGACAGGTATTGAAACTATTGCTAACATTCCTTCAAGAGATGAACTTATTGCTAAGTTCATGGGTAGCATTCAGTCACCGGTTTCAGCATTTGTTAGAACACTTCAGGCTGTTGCTGATGCAAAAACAGAATAATTTTAAAAGTAAAATCAAAAAATAACAATAAAAGGAGAATTATAATGGATAAGGATAAAATCATAGAAGCCATCAAAGGTATGACAGTACTAGAACTAAATGAGCTGGTTAAAGCATGTGAAGAAGAGTTTGGTGTATCTGCTGCTGCTCCTGTAGCTGTAGCCGGTGCTGCAGCCGGTGGAGAGGCCGGTGGTGAGCAGACAGACTTCAACGTTGTGCTTGCAGAAGTAGGTGGAGAGAAGATTAAGGTTATCAAGGTTGTAAGAGAAATTACAGGTCTTGGACTTAAGGAAGCTAAGGCTCTCGTAGATGGAGCTCCTGGCGTTCTAAAGGAAGGCGTTGAGAAGGCAGAAGCTGAAGCAATGAAGACTCAGCTTGAGGAAGTTGGCGCAAAGGTAGAACTTAAATAGTTCTAGGCTCGATCCACATATTCGGGCTTTAGTTGAAAACTAATTTCAATGGGAGCTGCTTACATTGTGGCTCCTTTTTGCTTTTTTATTGGAGGGTAATCTATGACACAGCAGAGTATCGCAAAAAAAGGAATATTAATTAACACAGTTCTTATCGCAGCAACAGTTGTTGCATTTATAATTATCAAAATAACAAACTATATTGTAGAAAATTCATTTGAGAATAGTAGCATCTATTATCTATTTGATATTCAGAAGTACACATTTATTGCACTTGAGGTTATATCAGCCATTGCTATAGTACTAGCCATTGTGCTATTTATAAAAAGCAATATGAAGATGATTGCTTTTATCCTACTGGCTGTATCAGCCGGAGTAGCTTTAGTATTAGCGCTTAATTATGTGGTTCTTGGAATCGTAACATGGATTTTGTCGGGTATTTCAATTAGCCAACTCAGAAAAGTTAGTGCTGAAAGTGAATTTGAGAGCGGACTAAACTCAAGAAACTCAATGCACCAGTATACTACAGTAAATCCAAACAATAGCTTTAACAACATAAGCAATCAAAATTCAGCACCGACAGCTGAGCCTGCTGCTACACCGGTAGCTGAGCCTGCACCAACAGCTGAGCCTGCACAGGCAGCCGAGCCTACACCTATAGTTGAAGCAAAGCTTGAGACTGAAGCGGAAACTCCAACGGAAACTGCAGCTCCTACTGATAAGGTAGAGAATCCAATAAATGAATAATATCGAATCGAAGTATAGCTCTCCGGCAGACGCCTCAAAGATAATTACAAGAGTCTTATATGCTTACATAGTTATAAGTATCGCTCGAGTATTGCTATACACCGGATTTAAGATTTTCTCCGATGATAGCCTCTTTGTTGAGGGTGGTTTCATATATATTAATGCAGATACGCTTAATATGTCTAGCGCAGTAGCATTGATTATATATGGATTATTCACTTTAATATTTCTTATAGTATCGGTTGTGCTGTTTACATGCTACTTTAAAGCTATTGGCGAAAACACAAACGGAGCGAAGGTTGGTAAGCTCATGTGGGCACACATCATAGCTATGATTGCTGATATATTAATTGCAATAGGTTTTGCATGTGCAGTGATTATTCTTGATACTTTTGCTTTAATCATGATTGCTTTGTCAGTTGTCGAAATAAGCTTTTTTGTATGGCTGATAATCGTTCGCAAAAATGAGGAGGAGCAATGAGTAATTTTGTAAACGGTGAGGTAAGGATTTCGGAACCGGCAAGTCTGGTTTCAATAGCCCTTGGTGGCGTATTTGGAGAATCAGGGGGGAAGCCTGTATCGAGAGTCCGCCTTGATAAAGCCGGAATCAAAAAATATCAAAGAACAGAAGAGGGCAAATGCCTAAAACCTTTTTTGATGGCTACATCGGGTATTGAACTTGAACTCAGGGAATCGCTGAGAAGAGAATCGGTTTTGAGATATAAGCTCGGCAAGCTCACTTGGACCAATCCCCTGCTTGTGATAATTATGGTAGAGTGCCTGATATGCGTTTTCCTAGGTATAGGAATTGGTATTCTGATAGAGATGCCCTTAATGACTTTATTAATGCTCATTATTGGCGGTCTTTTGGGATTATATGGGGTTATTATTCAGCTGATATTGCGCAAAAATATCGAAAAGAATTTTCACAAGCATTTTCTTTCAAGGCTAGATCGATATATAGATATCGTAAGGTTAAAGCAAATAGAAGATGGAACATATCAAGATGAGTCGGAAGAAGACTAATTGACCTTAAAAGGCAGCTTGCCGGAATGTTAAGTTTTGGCTTGCTGCTTTTATATTTGTCGTATGTTACACTACTTGTAATGGATATCAAATGTTAAACGGGCGTTTATGCAATTTGACAATATATATGTGACAGAAATAAAAACGGATGAGTTGCCTGTTAGCCCATGCTCGATTATGATATAATCTACATGTTAAAATTAACTTGGAGTATGTAGTATGGATAGCAAATACATAAAATCAAATATATTCCCGATTATTGTGGAGGGCTTATTTATATTAGCTTGCTTCTTGTTTCGAGAATATTGTATATATATTAATTTTTTGTTTTATATAGTACTGGCAGTATATTTCAAGCAGAGAAAAGATTTTTATATCAAAGAGTGGTTGAATTCCGTAAAAAAAGGACGCACTTTTTGGAAGCAAGTTCTGCTTACAATACTGTTCTGTACTCTCGCTTTTGCATTTACGAATGTTTTAGCTAATATGTTTCCTCATCTTAATAATGGAATGATTAAGTTAAGAGTAAATAATTGCTTCAAGCTTATTCTATTTACATTTTCTACAATAATCCTACCTCCAATCGTAGAAGAAAGTTTCTATAGGAAGAATCTCATAGCCTTTAAAAATAAAAAAAATCTGGTTTTAACAACACTATTTAGTATGTTCTTTTATGCATTGGAACATGCACTTGCAATTTGGGGAATATTTCTATGTATGATATGGGCTTTGCCATTAAGCATTTCCTATATTAAAATTAAGAATCTATATGTTACGATGACGGCACATTTCATATGTGACCTTGTTGTAAACGGTATGACGATTGTAAAGTTATGTTTTTTTCTACTACATTGATTAGTAATATATAAATTGCAATACATAAATAATAGATTGTATCAAAAAGCACATGATTTTAGGCTGAGAAGGCCCTATGATATGTGTTTTTTGTTCTTGGGCGGTTTTGTTGTACAGGAAGGCAGAAATCGTGAAAGTATTTGTCCTAGTGTAATGGAACCGTAGTAACAAGTGGTTGACCTATTGATTTTATTGTGATAAAATAATAGACTGCCACACGAATGTAAACTGTTGAGACGTAAGGAGTGATGAAAATGCCAAAACCTATAGAAGTAGGTAGAAAAGAGCGTATGACCTTCTCTAAAATTAATGAAGTCAGCGAGATGCCTAACCTCATTGATATTCAGACAAAATCATACAAATGGTTCTTGGATGAAGGATTGAAGGAAGTATTTGAAGACATCTCCCCAATTAAAGATTATGCGAATAATCTCGTATTGGAATTCATTGATTATTCCCTAAGTGATCCTCCAAAGTACGAGCAGGAGGAATGCAAGGAGAGAGATGTAACATACGCAGCACCACTGAAGGTAAGAGTTAGATTGGTAAACAAGGAAACCGGCGAAGTGAAGGAACAAGAAGTCTTCATGGGCGATTTCCCTTTGATGACCGAAAAAGGTACTTTCATATATAATGGTGCAGAAAGAGTTATCGTAACCCAGCTTGTGCGTTCGCCCGGGCCATACTTCAGCGTCGAGACAGATAAATCGAATAGAAAGCTATATTCCTCACAGATTATACCTAACAGGGGTGCATGGTTAGAGTATGAAACCGATGCGGTTGAGACCCTTTCTGTTAGAGTTGACAGAACCCGTAAGCAGCCGCTTACAACATTGCTTAGAGCCTTAGGTATTGCATCAGATAAGGAAATTATTGATATATTCGGTCCTGATGAGAGGCTTCTCAAGACTCTAGAAAAGGACTCCACAACTGACTATGAGAGCGGACTAAGGGAGATATATAGGAGACTTAGACCTGGTGAGCCACCTACAGTGGATAGTGCCAAGTCACTTTTGAATTCTCTATTTTTTGATCCTAAGAGATACGACCTCGCTAAGGTCGGAAGATATAAATATAATAAGAAATTAGGCCTTGCAAACAGGTTGGTTGATGTAACAGTGGCAGAAGATGTAATCGACCCAAGCACAGGTGAGATTTTGGTTGAAAAAGACGGCAAGGTTTCAAGGGCTCTTGCTAAGACAATAGAAGATGCAGGTGTGAACTATGTGATGGTTTACGCTATGCATGATGATTCTCATGAGAATGTAACAAAGGTTATAGGTAATAACTTTGTTGATATCAAGGGCTTTATCGATTTTGACGTCACAGAGCTGGGCGTAGCTGAAAAGGTTTACTATCCGGTTCTTATGGAAATAATAAACGATAGCGATGACGAAGAGGAAGTAAGACGCCAGCTTAGACTCCGCAGAGATGAGCTTTCGCCTAAAAATATCATCATGGCTGATATTATAGCTTCAGTTAGCTATTTGTTAAACCTGAACTACGGGATAGGTGGAACTGATGATATAGATCATCTCGGAAACAGAAGACTTAGAACTGTTGGAGAGCTTCTCCAGAACCAGTTCAGAATTGGTCTTGCGAGAATGGAGAGAGTTGTCAAGGAAAGAATGACAATTCAGGATCTCGAACTTGCTACACCTCAGGCTTTGATGAATATTAGACCTGTAACTGCTGCTATTAAGGAGTTCTTCGGAAGTTCACAGCTTTCGCAGTTTATGGATCAGAACAACCCGCTTGCAGAACTCACGCATAAGAGAAGGCTTTCAGCTCTGGGACCGGGAGGCCTTTCAAGAGAGAGAGCCGGCTTTGAAGTCAGAGATGTACACCATTCCCACTACGGAAGAATGTGTCCTATAGAGACACCTGAAGGACCTAATATCGGACTTATAGGTTCTCTTACAACATATGGAATCATAAATGAATACGGTTTTATTGAGACCCCGTATAGAGTTGTGAAGAAAGGCGAAGGAATCGTAACTGAGGAAATCAGATATATAGATGCCGATGATGAGGAACTGATGATTGTGGCTCAGGCTAATGAGCCTCTTGACGAAAATGGCAGATTTATAAATGCAAAGGTTGCAGCAAGAGGTAATGGCGGCGAAATCGCGATGTTCCCAAGAGAAGTTGTCGATATGATGGACGTATCACCTAAGCAGGTAGTTTCAGTAGCTACGGCTATGATTCCGTTCCTGGAAAACGATGATGCTAACCGTGCTTTGATGGGATCAAACATGCAGCGTCAGGCTGTTCCGCTTCTTGTTACGGAGGCGCCGTTCGTCGGTACCGGAATGGAATATAAGGCGGCAAAAGACTCAGGCGTTGTTTCACTTGCTAAGCATGCCGGAACGATTGAGTTTGTTGACGCTGACGAAATTCGTATCAGAAGAGATGACAACAATGATCTGGATGAATACAGACTACTCAAGTTTAAGCGTTCAAATCAAGGCACATGTATTAACCAAAGACCTATTGTAAGCCATGGTGAACATGTTGATGAAGGCGAGGTAATCGCAGACGGACCATCGACAGACATGGGCGAGATTGCTCTGGGTAAGAATCTTTTGATTGGCTTCATGACTTGGGAAGGATATAACTACGAGGATGCTATTATCCTTAACGAGAGACTTCTCATGGACGATGTTTTGACATCACTACACATCGTTGAATATGAGTTAGAGGCGAGAGATACTAAGCTCGGACCTGAAGAGATTACAAGAGATATACCGAATGTCGGTGAAGATGCACTTAAGGATCTGGACGAGGATGGAGTTATTCGCATAGGTGCTGAGGTAAATGCTACAGATATTCTGGTTGGTAAGGTTACACCTAAGGGCGAAAACGACCTGAGTGCTGAAGAGAGACTTTTAAGAGCCATCTTTGGCGAGAAGGCTAGAGAGGTAAGAGATACTTCTCTAAAGGTTCCACATGGTGAAACCGGTATAGTCGTCGATGTAAAGAGATTTACAAGAGAAAACGGCGATGAACTGAATCCTGGAGTAAATAAGCTCATAAGGGTTTATATCGCAACAAAGAGAAAAATCAATGTTGGAGATAAGATGGCCGGTCGTCACGGTAACAAGGGTGTCATCTCAAGAATCCTGCCGGAAGAGGATATGCCGTTCATGGAGAATGGTAACAGCCTTCAGGTAATGCTCAATCCTTTGGGTGTACCTTCCCGAATGAATGTAGGACAGGTACTTGAGGTTCACCTCGGTCTTGCAGCAAAGACTAAGGGCTGGTATATAGCAACACCTGTTTTTGATGGAGCATCTGAGAAAGATATTCGTGAGTTGCTCGTTGACTGTGGATACTCCGAGACCGGAAAGCTGAAACTCAGAGACGGTAGAACAGGTGAATACTTTGATAATGCAGTAACTGTAGGATACATGTACATGCTGA
>ERZ773263.1889-NODE-1889-length-11993-cov-14.830122_pt1 | contig 11993 bp, 7 predicted proteins | sample MGYA00511076_ERZ773263 | MGnify/ENA primary metagenome ERZ773263 (study PRJEB29015, sample SAMEA2738155) | human oral metagenome | biome: human oral; feature: human-associated habitat; material: saliva | place: China | collected 2195 ... | reverse complement strand
CCATCTTCAAGAACTAACTTGCCTTTCATTATAAGACTACGCCCTCCTTCATAACTACTTTGCCATCAACTACCGTAAGTTTGGCCTTACCTGTAACAGTCATACCATCAAATGGACTGACTTTACCTTTTGTATAGAATTTATTGCGATCTACTGTCCACTCTTCTGTTGTAGAGAATACAGTAATATCTGCTGGTTTACCAACCTCAAGAACACCTGCATCAAGGCGCATTAATTCAGCTGGACGTGTACTCATATAGTACACAACTTGGTCAATACTGAGTTTATCTGGACCATATGCATTAGTAATAACCGCTGCCAAAGATGTTTCGAGACCACTGAAACCATTTGGTGCACAGCAGAACTCATGGTCTTTTTCTTCATATGCATGTGGTGCATGGTCTGTAATAATTGCATCAATTGTGCCATCTTTCAAGCCTTCTAATAATGCTTGGCGATGATCTTCGGATCGAATTGGAGGAGCCATTTTGAACGCTGGGTTATATTCGCGTAAATATTCATCTGTGAAAGATAAATGTTGGCTTGTAACTTCACATGTTACATTAAGACCTTTTGCTTTTGCACGACGAACCATATCTACAGTATTTTTACTACTTACGTGAGCAATATGAATGTGACCACCTGTCATTTCAGATAGCAAGATATCACGAGCAACAGCCAAATCTTCAGCTACTGCAGGACGACCAATAACACCTAATTCATAGGAAACGATACCTTCATGCATATGACCATTTTTAGTCAATGTAATATCTTCTGCATGGTCGATAACCATTTTATTGAACATGGAGGAGTATTCTAAGGCACGACGCATAAACGCAGCATTTTCTACATAGTGACCATCATCGGAGAAGGCTACTACACCGGCTTCCGCCATGTCGCCCATTTCAGCAAGTTCTTTACCTTCAAGGCCTTTTGATACAGCACCAATAAATTCTACTTTTACAACACCTGTAAGCTCAGCCTGTTTTTGTAAGCCTCTTACAAGAGCAGCATTATCTACAACTGGATTTGTATTAGCCATAGTTACAACACGTGTGAAACCACCTGCTGCAGCCGCTTGTGTACCGGAGTGGAAGTCTTCTTTCGCCTCTTGGCCTGGTTCACGTAAATGTGTGTGAATATCGATAAGGCCAGGTGCTACGATAAGACCTGTTGCATCATATACTTCAGCGCCTTCAGCACTCAAGTTTTGACCGATGGCTGCAATTTTACCATCTTTTACAAGTACATCTGCTACTTCGTTTTGTTTTTTCGCCGGATTTACTACCGTACCATTTTTAATAAGCAAGCTCACTACCGTCACCTCCGATAATAGTTAAGTACAATACAGCCATACGTATAGCTACGCCATTACGCACTTGTTCTTGAATTACTGATTGATCAGAATACGCCACATCTGGTGCGATTTCTAAGCCACGGTTCATCGGGCCTGGATGCATGACCATTACATCGTCTTTAGCTAATTTCAATACATCGCTATTGATACCAAAGATACGTGCATATTCTCTGTTTGTAGGATATAGTGCAGAGTGAATGCGTTCTAATTGAATGCGAAGTACGTTTACCACATCTGCATCAGCAACGGCTTCACGAATATCGTGGTGTACGGTAACACCTAATTTTTCAAGTTCTGGATATACCATTGTACGAGGACCAGCTAAATGTACATCAGCCCCCATTTTTGTAAGTCCATAAATATTGGAGCGTGCTACGCGACTATGCATTATATCGCCAAGGATAACCACCTTTAATCCTTCAATAGATTCCTTTTTCTCTAAGATAGAATACATGTCTAGTAATGCTTGTGTTGGATGCTCATGAGCGCCATCACCTGCGTTAATGATAATCGGATCTACGGCTTTCGTAGCGTATAAAGGTGCACCTTCTGCGCTGTGCCGCATTACGATAGCATCTGTACCCATGTAGGACATAGTTAATAATGTATCGCGGAAGCTTTCACCTTTACCCATGGAAGATCCACTAGGAGAAAGATTGATCACGTCAGCCCCTAAGTATTTGCCGGCTAACTCAAAGGAACTACGGGTACGAGTACTTGGCTCCATAAAAAGGTTAATAATGGATTTCCCCTTTAAAAGTGGAACCTTCTTGTCATCAGAAAGAACAATCTTCTTCATTTTCTTTGCCACATCTAAAATCAATTTGATTTCTTCAGGTGACACATTTTGCAAACCCAATAAATCTTTGCCTTTTAGGCTAACTTGTCCCATGATTTCCTCCTAACTCACGTAACAAAAAAGACCTTTTGCCCAGGGCAAAAGGTCAAATAGTTTGCACAAAGAAGCCCCTATGGGCACTTCAACTATATTCCTTTCTCAGCCTCTCTGGACTAAATTAAAAGGTATTGTATTATGCAATGGTCTCTCGTACCATATATGCATTTCTTTATTTATTGTACTGAATCCACCTTTGAAAGTCAATGTAAAACACAAAATTCATATGGATTTTAAAAAGAGGACAAGCATATAAAATTGCTTATCCTCTCTATATTTAAACAGCTATTAAGCCACTACCATATCTTAAACTTTAATCTAACATTTCTTTTTTAGAAATTAAGAACCTTAACCTAGTGGATATAGTCTTGGTGGATTTTCTTCATCATTTTGCTGTTCATTTTGTGTAGTATACGGCATTTGATCTTGTTGCGACTCATTCGCTACAGGATTTATCTGCACATTTTGCTGATTTGGCAACAATTGAGGCTGACGTTGCTCACGACGACGTGTATTTTGGGATGCCGTCGGTCTAGGTTTTGTTAACTCATCAATGGATACAGCATTTGGAATAGTTACATTTGATGTATCCCCATGAATATCATCAAGTTCACTGAAGGAAGGAGTCCTCTTAGATGCTTGAGCAGCCTTACGTTCGGCTTCAAGTTGTTGACGGGCAAGTTCTGCACGACGACGAGCGCTTTCTTGTTGATCTCGAACACGTTGAATCGCTTCAGCACGCTCTTTTGCTTTACGCTCTATTTCAGCTTGAGCCAACGCTTGTTGACGAGCAGCTTCAGCTTTACGTTCGGCCTCTAGTTGCGCTTTATATCGTTCCTCAGCAAGGCGTCGTGCCTCGGCTGCTTGACGTTCTGCTTCAGCTCGTTCTGCAGCAAGTCGCTCTTGCTCTGCCTTACGAGCTTCCGCCACTATACGAGCCGCCTCTGCTTTACGAGCCTCTTCGGCACGTCTTGCTTCTTCTATGCGGCGAGCTTCTTCGGCTCTACGCGCTTCTTCAGCACGTTTAGCCTCTGCAACAATTCGAGCTTCTTCTGCACGGCGCGCAGCTTCAAGACGTTCCTGTTCAGCTCTACGTTGTGCCTCAAGTCTAGCTGCTTCTGCTTTCCGAGCTTCTTCTGCTCTACGTGCTTCTGCTGCTAAACGAGCTTGTTCAGCTTTACGCGCTGCTTCAATTCGAGCTGCTTCAGCTTTGCGTGCGTCCTCTGCTCGTTTTGCTTCTGCTGCTACGCGAGCGGCCTCAGCTTTACGTTCCGCTTCAATTCGAGCTTCTTCTGCTCTACGCGCTTCCTCCGCACGACGAGCCTCTTCTGCTTTTCTTGCTGCTTCCATTTGTTGTGCTTCCAATGCAGCCTTAGCCTCTGCCGCTCTACGAGCGTCTTCTTGGCGCTTCGCTTCAAGAGCGGCTTGCTCGGCAGCACGTTGTGCTTCTAAAGCAGCTTTCGCTTCTGCTGCTTTACGAGCTTCTTCGGCACGTCTTGCTTCCAATGCTTCCTGCTCAGCTTTACGTTGTGCTTCTAAACGAACTCTAGCCTCAGCAGCCAAGCGTTCCTCTTCGGCCTTTTTGGCTTCTAAAGCAGCTTTTTCTGCTGCTCGTTGCGCTTCAAAGCGAGCCTTAGCTTCGGCCGCTTTTCTTTCTTCCTCCGCTTTGCGTGCGGCCTCAATACGAGCAGCTTCAATTCTACTTTCTTCTTCAAGACGTTTTGCTTCCGCTGCTAGTCGAGCTTCTTCTGCTTTACGAGCTGCCTCTAGCCGATCTGCTTCCGCTTTTCTCGCTGCCTCGATACGTGCCATTTCAGCTTTACGAGCCGCTTCCGCCTTGCGAGCTTCCTCTGCTTTACGCTCTGCTTCGGCTTTTTCAGCCATCTTGCGCTCAATTTCAGCATGTTTGGCCTCTGCAGCCTTTCGCAACATTTCGGCTTTTTCTGCAGCTAGTCGAGCCTCTTCAGCTTTTTTACGAGCTAATGCTTCTTTCTCATCTTTTGCCTTTTTAAGTTGTGCTTCTTTTTTTACATCTGCTACAGCTTTATCGCTCAACTTTTTAGTTTCTTCATGAGCAATTGTTTCTGCCCGCTTAGCTGGACTTTCAATAGTAGATTTTTTAGTATCTACTGCTCCTTTATCTCCATCTTTACCACCTACAGGGCCTACAGGTATTTGTGTGCCTCCTTGAGTTGGATGCCCTAAAATGTCTTTAACATCTTTCGGCACATTAACAGCAATAGTTTGATGTTTTTGTGGATTTGCAAGAGATTCAGGAATTAACAAGAAACGAATTGGCAAATTCGATGCACCAGCTGGCATAAAGTTTAATGTTAATAAATCGCCCGCATTATAATTCCCTAATAGACGACTATCTAATATAGTACCTTCCCCTAATGCGGAAATACCATCTTCACCACCAATGTGATAAGTTCGTGTATCGATCTGTCCCCGTCTAGCACCTTGTTGATGCAATGCTTTTACCGTAAAGGAACCAGAATAAGGTCCCCCAAGAGGGTTAAAATACAGTCTAAACGGTTCATTCCCCTTTGTAGGAATTTTTAACGTATACGATACGCCATAGTTACCACGGTCACGAACAAATGCTTTATTTTGCATTTCGTCTACACCATTGATAAACGTATCCTCTCGGTCATTACCAATTTCTACAAAGGCACCACCTAAAGCGGTGTCGAATGGTGTAGTAACCTCCATATTACGTTTAGCACCAGTATAAGTACCGCGTAATTGTATTTCATCAATAGGAAGGTTTTTCACCCAATGTGACGCATCTACAGGGTCCATACCCATAGGCAACATCATGACACGCGCAAATATAGGCCCTTCTGTTTTAATATCTACAATACCCGTAAATAATGCATCTCGATTTACCGGTGTATTTTCTAAGTCACTAAAGATTAATTGACGCCCTTGTGGTGGGATGCTAAGAGAGTATAACGGTCTTGCATCTGGGCTTTCATTAAGAGGTTGCTCCAAATCCTTTCGCGACAAATCACGACCTGCTGCAAAATAGTCAGGTGTAGCTACAGATTTTAATTGTCTCATGACATGTACTGAAGTTGGATAAGCCGTTTGGTTTTCTAAGACGATAGCAATCTTGTGAGGTAAATCCATTTCATTTACATGATAGAAATAGATACGACCATTGCCATTAATTGTACCTGCACTTAACGTACCTCCTACAGGTCCTACATATTCAGGACTATCCGATAGGAGCAATGTATCCGTTTGAGACACCAACGATGGTGGCAACGGAGAAAACTGAAAATATCCAATTGATTGTAAATCTATATCACGAGCTTCTACATGGCCTGTAAGGGCAGCCATGGCGGCCATAGCCGCAGCTACACAATATCTTGATTTATAGGAAAACATATATTATTACCTCTATACTTCTTCGAGCCCCAACGGGTCATACGTAAGTGCTAATGCTTCAATCTTCTTTAGTCGATGGCCAATTCCAGATTTAGATAGTTTCCCCTCCATCAACTCTTCAAGTTCTTTTAAACTCGCTTCAGGATTCTCCCACCGAAGTCTTGCAACGACGCGCAACTTTTCTGGTAATTCTTCAATGCCGATTTCTCTATCAATAATACGGATTGCTTTTACCTGACGAACTGCTGCATCCACAACCTTCTGTAAATTTGCAGTCTCACAATTGACTTGACGATTAATTTGATTCCGTACGGTTTTCATAATCCGCACATTTTCAAATTCCATAAGAGCCGATTGAGCCCCCATGATTTGCAAACAGTTTGTTACTGCATCCCCTTCTTTAAGATATACTACATACTCTTCCTTCCGCTCCGTTAAGCCTGCATGAATGTGAAAGAGCCGTAATACATGGATAATTTCCCTCGCAAAAGTCTCGTTTCCCGTCATAAACTCAAGATGGTAATCACTTTGTGGTTTATTGACAGAGCCTCCCCCTAAAAAAGCTCCCCTTAAAAAGGCGCGTCGCGCTTCCATTGATTTGAGCCAACTACGAGGGATTTGTTCACTCACAGGCCATAAAGCAAGATCCTCTAGAGCCTGTCTACCCTCTAGAGAGGGTTCTACAGATAGCGTATACATATTTTTTTTACGCAAGTTTAAACCTTGTCGTACTAAAACATTTGTAGGTAATTCGTATTGCTTTTTCAAAATACCAAGCAAACGACGAGCTACTGCATTATTAGCCGTAGCTAAACGAATGCCGACGGCACCTTTCATCCCCAAAATGATAGATCCGCCCATACGCAATAAGCAAGACGCTTCAATTTTCATGGCCACATCCGCATCACTAGAGGCTTCATATTGGCATAATTCATTTTTTACATCTTCTGCAAATGACATGGGCATCCCTTCTCATTAATGATCATCTCGTTGAAGATAATACTCTAAGATATGCGGTTCAGTGTTAGATTGCATAGCATGAATAATATCCATAATAACTTTACCTAGCCGTTCAGGATCGTGAACAGCTGGTTTTTGAGGGCTAATTAAGGTAGCTCGTATAGTGCGGATTCCTTTGGCTTGTAACTTTTTAGTATCTAATACCAATGGTTCAGATCCTACAGCACTATATTGTTCAACCATTTGAATTGGCAACGGCCCATCATTGGCAAGAACAGTATCTATAATTCCTTCTCCGCCATGAGCAATTAAAGCCTCTACATGGTCATTTAATGTGTAGCCTGTGGTTTCACCTGGTTGTGTCATAACATTAGCAATATAGATTTTATTAGCCTTACTAGCACGTACATGAGAGGCCAACTTATCAGTTAGTAAATTTGGGATAATACTTGTATATAAACTACCAGGACCTAAAATAATCACATCAGCTTCATCAATGGCACGTAATGCAGCCCCCTCTGGCTTAGGCAATGCTGGATCACTATAGATATGACGAATTCGTTTACCCGAGTGTGGTATATTACTTTCACCTTCTACAATAGTGCCATCTGTCATCTCTGCACGCAATTTAATGAACTCTGTAGAGGAAGGAATTACACGACCACGGACACGCAACAATTTACTAGCCGCTTCAAGAGCTTCTTCAATATCTCCATCGTAAACTTGAGCAAGCGCAGTGATAAAGAGATTACCAAAGCTGTGTCCAGAAAGCTCATTTTCCCCTTCGAAGCGGTAACGGAATAAGTTCTCCATTACCCCTTCTTGTTCAGCTAGTGATACTAAACAGTTTCTCAAATCACCAGGTGCTATCATTTGAAAGTCTTCTCGCAAGCGGCCAGAAGAACCTCCATCATCAGCAACTGTTACAATCGCAGATAGGTTTGATGTATGTGATTTCAAACCACGCAATAAATTTGATAAGCCCGTACCCCCACCGATTACTACAATTTTAGGGCCCTTATCGAGTCGGATATTTTGAAAGATAATATCTGATACCTTGCTGTCAGGATTAGGTAGTACCGCACGAATAATCGTTTTTATAACTTTACTTGTACCGATGAGCATTAATACAGCGCCAATCGATAATACTACAGCCCCTACAGCAATGAGTACATTATAATTGTAAAAGCCCGTCATATTATAAGAAAAGGCAAGTACAATATCTTCAAGAACCGCAAGCCATTGATAATTAAACATCAAGGAAATGCCAATAATTAAAAGACCTACACCACAACTAAATAAGGCAAGCCAACGTTTTATATTTAGACCCGGAATTAGCCACCGGAACCATCCTTTTCGCAACATAATCCCCCCTATCTAGTTATCAAGTGTTATAATTTCATGAGGATTATAATCTTCTTCTACATTATTTTTCATCATATCTCTATGTTCAACAGTGACACGATATCCTTTTTCTAATAAATGGGAATATAGAGCCTCTGCCATAGCTACAGATCTATGCATACCACCTGTACAGCCTACTGCCACAATAAATTGAGATTTTCCTTCTTGTTCATAATTTGGTACAAGAAAGTCCATGGTATCAAAGTAACGTTTTTTAAATTCCTCAGTTACTTCAAAGGAATGGATATATTCATTCACTGCTTTCACACGACCTGTTTTATGACGAAACTCAGGAATATAAAATGGATTAGGTAGAAAACGAACATCCCATACCATATCTGCATCGAGAGGAATACCATACTTAAAACCAAAGCTCACTACAGTAATAGCCATACCATGAGCTTCATCAACTTGAGCAAAGCGCGTTTTTAAATACTCTTTCAAGCTAGCCGTCTTCATATTAGTGGTATCAATAATAAAATCCGCTTTATGGCGCACAGAGTTAAGAATTTGGCGTTCTTTTTTTAGCCCTGTTGTAATCAGCCCATTAGGAGCCAATGGATGACTCCGTCGACTTTCCTTATATCGACGAATCAAAGTCTCATCTGTAGCATCCATAAATACAATTTCAAAATCTACCTTCATATCTTTTAATGTATCTAAAGATGAAGAAAGAGCTTCAAAAAATTCGCCACCCCGAATATCTACAACAAGAGCAACGCGATTGGTCCGTTCTCCACCTTGTCGGCAAATTTCACTTAATTTAGGAATCAGCACAGGGGGAATATTATCAATACATAAATACCCCATATCTTCTAAAGCTTGCAATACTTGAGTTTTGCCGGCACCTGACATACCTGTAACTATTAACAAACGAAATGCTTCCATAGTTTTACTCCATTATAAAAGATTATCTTCAATCCAATGGGCTACTCCATCGTCATTATGATGGCCACAAATTGTATGAGCCACAGATTTAACATGATCTGTAGCATTATCAACAGCTACAGAGTAACCTGTTTTACGTAGCATAGAAATATCATTTTCTGCATTACCAAAAGAAATAATATGTTCTAAACTAATATGATTATCTAAAGCTAGTTGTGTCAAGGCACGCCCCTTTGACACATTAGGGGCAATGATTTCTAAAAAATCTTTTTGGCTACGAACTAGAGTCACCAAATCACCAACTCTAGGAGTTAAAATTTTAATAATTCGGTCAATTCCTTCTACTGTATCTATGGCAATTAGCTTATTCGGTTCAGAATTTAAACTATATAACGTATCACCTAAAAATTCTGCCGTAGCACCAGTCTGTTTTTCATAGAGAGCGGACTGCCACGTCTTATGATGGCATAATAAATGATCATCCACATACGATTGTATATGCCAATCATATTGTTTTGCTAATTCATAGATACGACGTACGGCTACAATAGGAACAGTCTGTTCAAATAGCTTATATCCTGTTTCTAATTCTTGAATGAGGCCACCAGAAAATAAAATCAGCGGCACATTACCAAGCTTTAACGCCTGACCAATGGGCTTAGCCGTTTGGTACATACGCCCCGTAGCAATCGTAATAGCAACACCCTTTTGCTGCAACCGATGTAATACATCTACTGTATAGTCAGATATAGAATTATCGCTACGCACCAAAGTTTCATCACAATCGATGGCAATCATTTTGATATGAGAAAAAGAAGGATTCATGTTCGCCGCCTTTATAGAAATTTTAAATACTCTTTATTATACCATTAATAGTGGCACTATAGATAGAAATAAGCGGTAATAACCCTAATAATGATAAGAAAGTTTACTCATGGAACTTTCATTAAATGCAAAATCCTCTATTATCGACAAATCATTTTATATTAATTGAGTAAACAGCATTAATGAAACACTATAATAAAAAGCCTCATATAATTTTATATTAAACACAAAAAGAGACTCCCAAAGGAGTCTCTTTCATATGAGTAACTATCAAATTAGAATTTGTAGTTAAGGTCTGCACGGTAGAAGTCGTTTTTGTCTTTACCAGCTTGGTCTTCCCAACCGAAACCGTAGTAAGCGGACAAGCCAACATTGTTTTGCAATGCATAGTCAACAGTTGCCATCCAACCTTTGGAGTCTGCACCATAAACATGGTTCCAAGTAGTGGAAAGAATTGGAGCATATTCTTTTTGATCGAAGTATTGAGCTTTTACGTCCCAAGTACCTTGTTTAGCTTGGTTGTAATTACCGTAACCAACGCCTGCAACCCATGCTTTGGACTTTGTAATGTTAGAAGCTTTTAACCATTCGCCACCAATCCAAACTTTATCGAATTTAAGGTCTGTGTTGAAACCATAGATGTTTTTAATGTTTTTACCGTTAAGTTGAAGGTCTTCACCATTTACATGAGTGTAGAAACCGCCTACATTAGCATGTTTACCAACTTTACCATTCAAGTTCGCTACAACTAATTCAGGGTTTTTATCAGTTGTCAAAGTTTTGAATGCATCGCCAGCAACTGCATAGCCATAAGCTGCTTGGAAGTTGATTTTTTCGTTACCAGCATTGAATTGAGCACCGTCAAATGCGTCATCATATGCTAAACCAGCACCTAACATTTGGCCAAAACGACCAGCTTTAACGGATACGCGTTCACCGAATTTATGGTTAACAAATGCACGGTCAAATTTTACAGTTGCCTTAGCTGCTGCGTCAGCATTACCAAATTCGAAGTTGCCAGTAGTCAAACGAACAACTGCATCAGTACGATCATTTACTTTTGCATTGAATTGCAAACGTGCACGACCATCGAATTTGGAGGATTCATGTTCAGCATCGCGGTAACGAAGACGCATATCACCAGTAACTTTTACGTTACCAACGCGGTCCTCTAAACGAGCTACACGAACACCCAAGTTGTTCAATTCGTTGGAGAATTCATCTGCCAAACGGTTAATCATAGCTTGTTGTTCAGCGTTAGCACGGTCTTGGTTCGCCATAGCTTTAGCTACCATTTGAGCCATTTCATAACGAGTGATGTTGTTTTGACCTTTGAAAGTGCCATCTGGATAACCATTAACGATACCAGCTTGTGCCAATTGGGATACTGCTTGATATGCCCAGCTGTCTGGAGTTACATCGGAGAATGGATTTGCAGCAAATGCTGTTGTTACACCTAACACTGCTGTTGCTGCTAACATTGTTGCGAATTGTTTTTTCATAATGAATTCCTTCTTTCTTATAAATAAGAATTTATATTTGCAGAAGACGTTCACTACATAAGTAATATCACTATGAAAGATGTATTAGGAGTGTCCATGTTTCCTCAACTAAATTATCTATCTTAGCTCCACTTCTTTGTAGCGTAGCCTTTCTGTTGATGTGAATATACCACCACCCCAAAACTTTGTAAAGCATTTTACACAACTAAATCTTATGAAATTTCTTTCATGAATAAAAATTATCCTCAAAACATAGACTTTTACTGTATTTTTAAAAATTTAATTTTACAAAATTTCATTTTATAGACTAAAAAAATAGATAATTTTATTATCTACATCCATAAAATTAATAATTATTGCTTATTAAATATAAATTATTTAATAATTGTAACTAATTTATATGTTTGAATTGTTTATTTTCTATAAGATTACTAAGTGATATATTTAGATTCAACCTAGCCGTCTTGCTAAATTTTATTTAGTATACATTTCACAAGATACAACGTAACTTAATCCTTCTTAACTTATAAAAAAGCCTATCTACGATAAAATACATCATAGATAGGCTTTCACGATTTTTAAATTGCGTAAGAAACAAATCCTAAAATATGGTCAACGGGAACTGGGCCGATAAACCGACTATCACTAGAATGATTGCGATTATCCCCCATCACAAATACATGACCTTCAGGAACTGTTACAGGTGTAGAACGAGTATAATTCATTTTTGTATCTTTTGTATATGGCTCTTGTAATTTCTCTCCGT
>ERZ773263.1887-NODE-1887-length-11998-cov-3.781881_pt1 | contig 11998 bp, 13 predicted proteins | sample MGYA00511076_ERZ773263 | MGnify/ENA primary metagenome ERZ773263 (study PRJEB29015, sample SAMEA2738155) | human oral metagenome | biome: human oral; feature: human-associated habitat; material: saliva | place: China | collected 2195 ... | reverse complement strand
TTTTCATTTACTTTCTTGCAAATATCAATGCAAAGAGTTATATTTGCAAAACGAAATGGAGAGTAATATATGATTAAATTCAAAGAAAAAACAAGAGAAGAACTTATCGCTGGCTTCAAGCGAGCCATTGAGCGGAAACGAGAATTTGAGGAGCAAGCCCAAAAAGAGTTTGCAGATATGCGTAAGCGTGGAGCAGCTGTGAAAAAAGCATTATGAAACTCCTTGACAACCCCCAAGCCTAAAACACCATTGGTATTTACCATCGGCACCACTCGTGCTAAGCATAAACACTTGATGTGATAGGAATTAACACATCAAAAAAAAGATGGTAGGAATGATTGCTATTCCCATTAATTATTAATATGCTGAGGAGCGAAATTAGAGGCAGAGCTTAGCAAAGTCCGTGCCAAAGTTGTCGTAAAAGAGACGGCTACGGAAGTAGGACTTGTAGGGCACGGGTGTCGGACCCGTGGGGCACGGATTGTACTTCCGTGCCCCACGAAAGTACATTTCGTCGATGTTAACAATTACGCTCCAAAGATTAACAATCTTTTATCAATGGGATTTTATAAGAAAGTCAAAATGAATGTGAACGGTAAATGGTATGCAAAGTCCGTTCTAGTGATGAGTCCAGTTTCAACCGAGCAGGTTGCAAAACGTATTGCCGCCGAGTCAACGGTTAGTCCTGCCGATGTGCGCGCTGTGTTGACAGCTTTGGGCGGTGTGATGGGTGATTATATGTCGCAGGGTCGCTCGGTAAAACTTGATGGCGTAGGCTCGTTCTATTTTACAGCTGTAACAAGTAAAAACGGCGTAGACAAACCAGAAGATGTAAACGCAACCCTGATTCGTGGTGTGCGTGTCCGTTTCATCCCTGAAACCCATTATCGTGGTGCTGGTAAGGGTCGCGTTTCCACTCGTGGCTTGTCTGATGTGGATATTGAGTGGGAAGAGTGGAAAGGAAAAGAGAAAGAAAGCCTCACCCCCGACCCCTCTCCCGAGGGAGAGGGGAGTAAGGATCACTCTGGACCGGTAGTAGAATAGGAAAGTTCGATTAGAGGGTGAGGCAAAATGTATTTGCATTTTTCTTCACCCTCATTCCTTTGTTTCGTCCCATTTATCTGTTTCATAAATCCTAATTGTCCTTTTGACTAGAAAAAATTATCATTTATTAAAAGGAAAACACACTACTGCTATGCGAATTAAGCAAGAATAGTAATACATAGATCAGTTAAAACGCATCGTGATTAATTGTTTTTAACACAATCGTAATTGTCTTTTCTTTAGGTTAAGTTTGTGACTTTCGTTTATTTTTATTTACTTTGCAACTCATTGAATTAGTAACTAAAAACAAACGTCATGGTAAATACCGCAGAGACACAATATGTGTGTGGACTGAAAAAAGAGGACTTCCAGACCACTATTGATGGAAAGAAAACAGACCTCTATATCCTTAAGAATGCAAAAGGAAACGAAGTGGCAATCACGAACTATGGTGGTGCTATTGTTGCAATAATGGTTCCCGACAGAAATGGAAACCTATCCAATGTCATTCAAGGGCATGATAACATTCAAGACGTTATCAATTCTCCCGAACCTTATCTATCAACTCTTATTGGACGATATGGCAATCGCATTGCAAAAGGAAGATTCCAACTCAATGGCAAGGAATATAAACTTGCCATTAACAATGGTCCTAACTCTCTGCATGGAGGCAAACAAGGATTCAATGCCAAAGTGTGGGATGCAACACAGGTAAACGAACACGCTGTTGTATTGAAATATACATCCTCTTATGGAGAAGAGGGGTACACAGGTGAGGTTGAAGTGTGGGTTGCCTATTCATTTACAAACGATAACGAGCTAGTTATCAAATACCTCGCTAAGTCAAATAAGAAGACTATCATTAACCTTACTAGTCATGGATTCTTCTCTCTGGCTGGTATTGCTAACCCAACACCCACTATCAATGACCTAGAATGTCAAATTAATGCTGATTTCTACTTGCCTATTGACGAGACTTCTATACCAACAGGTGAGATAAGAAAGGTAGCAGATACGCCTTTTGACTTCCGTCAGATGAAACCCGTTGGACGAGATATTGATGCTGACAACGAGCAGATTAAGAATGGAGCAGGTTATGATCATTGCTTCGTTCTGAATAAGAGGGAAGAGGGAGAACTATCGTTTGCTGCACGAATCAAAGAGCCTCATAGCGGTAGAACAATGGAGGTTTATACAACAGAACCAGGCGTTCAGGTGTACACAGATAACTGGGCTGATGGATACAAAGGACAGCATGGAGCAACTTTCCCACGCCGTAGTGCTATCTGTTTCGAGGCTCAACACTTCCCAGATAGCCCTAACCATCCTTACTTCCCATCGGTTATCTTGGAGCCATGTAAGGATTACACGCAGAAAACAATCTATAAGTTTGGAGTGGAGGAATAACCATCTTATGAACTAATAAACAAAAAAATAAACTAGACACAATGGAAAATCAAACAAAGAAGAAAGGAACTCTAGTGGCAATCATCACTATGATGTTCCTGTTCGCAATGATCTCTTTCGTCACCAACATGGCGGCACCTTTTGGCACAATCTGGAAACAACACTATGATTGGGCAGGTATGATGGGCAACATGATGAACTTTGCTGCATACCTATTCATGGGCATCCCTGCTGGTATGATGATTACTAAATACGGATACAAGAAGACTGCTCTTGTTGCCTTAGCATTGGGCTTTGTAGGTATTGGGGTGCAATACGTTTCAAGCACAATGGATGGTAATGCCATCAGTACATACGTTGTTTACTTACTTGGAGCATTCATTTGCGGATTCTGTGTATGTATTCTTAATACTGTTGTCAATCCAATGCTTAACCTGCTCGGAGGCGGTGGCAATCGTGGTAACCAGCTCATTCAGACTGGTGGATCATTGAACTCTCTCGCTGCAACATTAACTCCTATGCTTGCTGGTTCAATGATTGGTGAGATCACGAAAGACACTTCTTTGAAAGCTGTAACACCATTGCTACTCATTGCATTGGTTATCTTTGCAGCTTCGTTTGTTATCGTTTGGTTCACCCAACTGACTGAACCTGAAACAGAGAAGTCAGACGTCATCGGTGGAGTCAAAGGTGCTTTGGCTTATCGCCAACTTGTTTTAGGTATCATTGCCATCTTCTTCTATGTTGGTGTAGAGGTGGGTATCCCTGGACAACTCTTATTCTATCTGAGTGAGCCAGTATCTGAAGGCGGTGTACTCGGTAGTGCAGCTATTGCCGGACTAATCGCTGGTATCTACTGGTTATTGATGCTTGTTGGTCGCTTTGTAAGTGCTTTCATCAGCGGTAAAGTTTCTTCTCGCACACAGTTAACAGTAACATCAGTAGTGGCAATTGCCCTCCTTTTAATTGCAATCTTCACACCAGAAGCTAGCAAGATGAACCTTACAGTACCTAACCTTGCCGAGAGTACATTGATACATGCAGAAGTTCCAACAAAGGTATTGTTCATCATCTTATGTGGTATTTGTACATCCGTAATGTGGGGCGTAATATTCAACCTCGCAACAGAGGGACTTGGGAAATACACTGCCACAGCCTCTGGTTTATTCATGACCATGGTTGTCGGTGGTGGTGTCATGCCATTGATTCAGAACCTCATGGCAACTAAGATTGGTGATATTCAGAGCTATTGGCTAATCGTTGCAATGTTAGCTTATATCCTCTTCTTCGCTTTGATTGGCTCACGCCCAGCAAAGAAAGCATGACAAGAAAGCTCTTTTTAATAGCAGATAATTTCTTTTGAATTGTCTGCTATTAGAACATAAATGTAAGATAAAAACCCTAACAATCATTTTAAAATATACTAACTAACATGGACATAGAATTTGTAAGAAGCCGTTTCATTAAACATTTTGACGGCAAGACTGGTAACATTTATTTCTCACCAGGACGTATTAATCTCATTGGTGAACATACAGATTATAATGGAGGTTTCGTATTCCCTGGTGCCGTAGATAAGGGTATCATGGCAGAAGTGAGACCTAACGGAACAGATACTGTAATGTGTTACTCTATCGACTTGAAAGACCGAGTTGAATTTAAGGTAGGCGATCCAGCAGGTCCACGCGCTACGTGGGCATGGTTCAGGAGTTTAAAGCACTTGGTGTTGATGTAAAAGGATTTAATATTGCCTTTGCTGGTGACGTTCCTCTCGGTGCCGGTATGAGTTCTTCTGCTGCTATGGAAAGTTGTTTTGGCTGTGCCCTGAATGATTTATTTGCTGACAACAAGGTTTCTAAATGGGATATTGCATTGGCAGGTCAGGCTACAGAACATAAATATATCGGTGTTAATTGTGGTATTATGGATCAATTTGCAAGCGTCTTTGGCAAAGAAGGAAAGCTCATGCGCCTAGATTGTAGGAGTCGTGAATTTGAGTACTTCCCATTTGATCCACAAGGTTACAAGTTGGTTCTCGTAAACTCAAAGGTTAAACATGAGTTGGCAGGAAGTCCTTACAACGACCGTCGTAAGAGTTGTGAGAATGTTGTCGCAGCACTTGGTAAGCACTTCCCTGATAAGAAGTTCGAGACATTGCGAGATGCTAATTGGGAAGAACTCGAGGCTGTAAAAGCAGAAGTTAGTGCTGAGGATTATCAGCGCGCACATTTCGTACTGGGCGAGAAAGATCGTGTACTTGCTGTTTGCGATGCTCTTGTTGCTGGTGACTATGAGACAGTTGGACAGAAGATGTACGAGACGCACTATGGTCTAAGCAAGGAGTATGAGGTTAGCTGTGAGGAACTTGATTATCTCAATGATGTTGCGAAAGAGAATGGTGTTACTGGTTCTCGTATTATGGGAGGCGGTTTCGGTGGTTGTACTATTAACCTCGTAAAAGACGACTTGTACGAAACATTCATTGAGAATGTAACCGAGAAGTTCAATGCTAAATATGGACACAAACCAGAGATCTACCCTGTAATCATCAGTGAAGGTTCTCATAAGGTTTGTTAAGTTCAACTATAACAATTAAAAAGGTATAAGCCATAAGCTCATAAAGACTTATGGCTTTTTACTTTGCGAAAGTCAAAATAAACGGACAAAAACGTGATTAAATAATAAAAAATAGTAATTTTACATCTCTATTATAAATGTCTACAACATGAACGAATATTACCAAGGAGAACCCAAACTATTAGTCTCGGTGGATTGTATCGTCCTGGGATTTGAGAACAAGAAGCTGAGACTACTTGTCGGTAAGCGCAAAGTGGAACCAGAAAGCGGCAGATTATCTCTGTATGGAGGCTTTGTAAGAGAAGACGAGAGTTTGAAAGAGGCTGCTAATCGTGTATTATTTCAATGCACAGGTATTAAGAATCCCTACATGAGACAAGTAGGTGCTTTTGGTGAAATAGACCGTGATCCGGGTGATCGAGTTATCTCCATCGCCTATTGTGCATTAATCAATGCACCAGATTATGACCATCAAGCCATGGAGAAAAATGACCTGCAATGGCTTGAATTAGACCATCTAGAAGATCTATATGGCGATCACCAAAAGATGGTGCAACTAGCTTTGGAACAGTTACGGAAACTCCTCAATAATACTCCTATCAGCTTTTCTCTATTGCCAAAATTATTTACCTTGACGCAATTACAGAATGTCCATGAAGCCATTTTAGGGGCAGAGATTGATAAACGAAACTTTCGGAAACGTATTAAACAAGTTGACTTTATAGAACAAACAAACCTTATTGACAAGATTACAAGTAAAAGAGGAGCTCTCTTGTACCGCTTTAACAAGCAAGCATATAAGGATTGTTCTGTCTATAAGTTATAAGATTGTGATGCAGCCAAAGGCTTTTTAGGATCATAAAAGACCTTTGGCTGCATCTGAAAACATTTTTATAAAAATGTAAGTTTAATATTTTGAGGTCTCCACATTTATCTCTATATTTGCATTATCAAATTTAAATCCAATCTATATGAATGACAAGGAACTGATGAACCGCGCAGCGGACAACATTAGAATTCTAGCAGTGTCAATGGTAGAGAAAGCCAAGTCTGGGCATCCAGGAGGTGCTATGGGCGGTGCCGACTTTATCAACGTTCTTTTCTCCGAGTTTCTCGTTTATGACCCAGATCAGCCAGAATGGACTGGACGCGATCGCTTTTACCTCGATCCTGGTCACATGTCTCCTATGCTCTATGCAGCGCTAACACTTCAAAGGAAGTTCACAATTGATGACATCAAACAATTCCGTCAATGGGGATCTATCACCCCAGGACACCCTGAGCGTGACTTAGCACACGGCATAGAGAATTCTTCTGGTCCATTAGGACAAGGACATGCCTATGCTGCAGGTGCTGCTATAGCAGAGAAGTTCCTTGAGGCTCGACTTGGTCACACTATGATGCAACACAAAATATATGCTTACATCTCTGATGGCGGAGTACAAGAAGGCATCAGTAGTGAAGTCGGAAGATTGGCAGGAACCCTAGGTCTTAATAACCTCATCATGTTCTATGACGCTAATGACATCCAGCTTTCAACTGAGTGCGGAGCAGTTATGTGTGAAGATACAGCTATGAAGTATCAAGCATGGGGATGGAACGTCTTAAAGATTGATGGTAATGATCCTGATGCTATCCGTGCGGCTCTTAATGCCGCAAATAAGGAAGAGCAACGCCCTACCCTCATTATTGGTAAAACTGTAATGGGCAAAGGTGCTTTGCAAGCTGACGGCAGTAGCTACGAGCATAACATAAAGACTCATGGTGCCCCACTCAGTGGCGAGGCTTATACTAACACGATAAAGAACCTTGGGGGAGACCTCAATGATCCATTCAAGATATTCCCAGAAGTACAGAAGCTATACGATGATCGCAATGCTGAACTAAGACAGATTGTTGCTGAAAGATATGCTACAGAGGATGCGTGGAAGAAGCAGAATCCATCAAAGGCAGAGCAGATGCAACAGTGGTTCTCAGGTAAGGCTCCTAAAATAGATTGGAGTGGTTTAGTTCAAAAACGTGATATTCCAACACGTAATGGTTCTGCAGCTTGTCTCGGTTTACTTGCAGAACAAGTGCCTAATATGATTGTATCATCAGCCGACCTCAGCAACTCTGATAAGACAGATGGTTTCCTCAAAAAGACACATTCATTTACTCGTGGCGATTTCAGTGGTGCTTTCTTCCAAGCTGGTGTCAGTGAGTTGGCAATGGCATGTATGTGTATCGGTATGATGCTACATGGTGGTGTTATCACCGCAATGGGTACATTCTTTGTCTTCTCAGACTATATGAAGCCTGCTATTCGTATGGCGGCACTTATGCAAGTACCAGTAAAGTTCGTATGGAGTCACGATGCTTTCCGCGTTGGTGAAGATGGACCTACGCATGAGCCAGTAGAGCAGGAGGCACAGATCAGATTAATGGAAAAGCTACAAAACCATGCTGGTCAAGACTCTGTACGCGTACTTCGTCCAGCAGATAGCAATGCAGCAACCATTTGTTGGCAGATGGCAATGGAGAATATGGATACCCCTACAGCACTTATCTTCTCACGTCAGAACGTGAAGAGTTTACCGGAAGGAACTAATTATGAGGGAACTCGTAAGGGTGCATACATAGTCAAAGGATCGGACGAAGACTACGATGTTATCCTCGCGGCAAGTGGTTCGGAAGTATCTACCTGTGTTGATGGAGCAGAATTACTACGTAAAGATGGCATAAAAGTCCGTGTGGTCAGTGCTCCTTCAGAAGGGCTTTTCCGCCGTCAAAGTAAAGAGTATCAAGAAGAAATTTTACCAAAGAATGCAAAGATATTCGGTCTCACAGCAGGTTTACCTGTCACCCTTGAAGGACTCGTTGGAACGAATGGTAAGGTCTTCGGACTCAACAGCTTTGGATTCTCCGCACCCTATAAAGTACTTGATGAGAAACTCGGTTTCACACCAGAGAATCTATACAAACAAGTCAAAGAATATCTAGCACAATAGTTTAACTTGAACCACCTGCCCCCAAGACAGGCTGGTTCGCAAAACCTAAACAGCTTATGGAAATAAAGACAGTAGGAGTAGCTTGTGATCACGCAGGTTTTCCATTGAAGCAATTTGTTATCCAGTATCTGGAACAACACAAGTATGCATATAAGGACTTTGGTTGTAATAGCGATTTAAGCTGTGATTATCCAGACTATGCTCATCCATTAGCAGAAGCTATAGAAAGTGGTGAGGTCTATCCTGGTATTGCCATCTGCGGTAGTGGTGAAGGCATGGCAATGACGCTAAACAAGCATCAAGGTGTACGTGCAGGATTAGTTTGGAATAAAGATGTGGCAGAATTGACCCGCCAACACAACGACGCAAATGCGATTGTTCTCCCTGGTCGTTTCATTGATAACAAGACAGCAGAGAAGATCCTTGATGAGTTCTTCAAGGCTAGCTTTGAAGGCGGCAGACATGAACGCCGTGTGAAGAAGATTCCTGTTCAAGAAGGTTAAAAAGAACAGAAACATATCTTTAAAATTTCAAGAGGAATATATAACTATAATAGTAATAAGCCCTTCTTGTTAAAGTAGACTAGTAGCAAATTAAAGAAAGAAATACTAGTCTTTAAAAAAAGAAAAGATATAATAGGCTATAAAAAGGTGTTCAAAACAATTTTGAACACCTTTTCCATATATCAAACAATTACTTCTCTTCTTTCTCAACAGGAAGAGTCTCTTCTTCTGGTAAGTGGAAACGATAACTGCGGTTGAACACTTCTCCCACCTTATTAATCTCTAAGAAGGTTGTTCCACTACCTCCGAAAGAGCCAGAAAGATAAGCAATATTATCTTCCAAATCGATGTAACCCTTTTGACGTAACATTCTCAAAGCAGCTGTAAACATCTCTTGGCTAGACTTGTGTTGCTGTTGGTATATGGCAATAACGCCATAGCTAAGGTTCAACCAACGCTGTACCTTCTCCTTATAACAGATAGCCAATACAGGGTTAGGACCACGGAAAGCAGCAAGATTACGAGCTGTTAAACCCGTCTCACTATCGGTTACGATACCTTTCACGCCCAACTGTTCCGTTGCCTCAATAGCACTTCTTGACAAGAACTCACGCTGGTCATTAAGGTTTGTCATCGGTACGTTGATATGCCCACGCTTGTGTGCGTCAACCTCCGCAGCCTCTGCTATACGTGCCATTGTCTGTACCGCCTCAACAGGATATTTACCGCTTGCTGTCTCACCACTCAACATCAAAGCATCTGTGTGACTATAGATTGCATTCGCAATATCTGTTACCTCGGCACGAGTAGGACGAGGGTTGTTAATCATGGTGTGAAGCATCTGAGTAGCCACTATCACTGGCTTCTTCTTCAAGATACACTTGTTGATGATACTACGCTGAATGCCTGGAATCAACTCAATAGGCACCTCAATCCCCAAGTCACCACGCGCAATCATGATACCATAAGAGGCATCAATGATTTCATCTATATTATCAACTCCCTCTTGATTCTCTATCTTTGAGATGATTTTAATATCCGAGTTATGCTCATCAAGTATCTTTTGAACCTCCAATACATCAGCTGCAGAGCGAACAAAAGAGTGTGCAATAAAGTCGATATCTTCATCTATTGCTAACAGGATATTACGCTTATCTTTCTCTGTCAAAGCTGGTAGTTCGATATGTTCCCCAGGTACATTTACACTCTTATGTGAGCCTAAATCGCCTTCATTCTGAACCTGTGCAACTAACATTGGACCAGCACTCTCAACAATCAACATATCCAATGCTCCATCGTCAAAAAGCACATGATCTCCCACCTTTACGTCGCGAGTAAAGTCTGGATAAGATACGTTTATAATATCTTTTGTTGTATCAATATCTGGGCGACCAAAGATCTTTACCATATCCCCCGCCTTATAATGAATAGGATTATCTGTGCCCGTTGTTCTTACTTCCGGACCTTTTGTATCTATCAGGAGTGCAAGGTGTGGAGACACAGCACGCGTGTTGCGGATGATCTCACGAATACCATCAGGAGTGGCATGAGCCGTATTCATACGTACAACATTCATACCCGCAAAGAAAAGCTTCCTAAGGAAATCAACATCACAACGCCGGTCGCTAATTGAACATACTATCTTTGTTTGTTTCATAACTTGAGTATTATTATTTAATTCGACATCGCAGAAAATATAATATATAAGAGTGAAGATAAGGCAAGAATACCAACAAACACAATCGTAAACACGATGATTGTCATCTTCCCCACTCCACTTATAAACTTGCCGTGTTTCGTTTGAGTAGTTGCCTTGTTATAGCCATTACCCATAGTAATAGGTGGCTGCTTGTCTACAACTTGTTCTTTGGATATATTTTGAGAAGACTGCTCTTCGCTTGGAGTAGCAACCACCATGCTTTCACCGCAATAAGGACAATTACATCGCAAAGTCTTTCCTCCCTCCGATGTTATCACAAAAGAACGATGACAATGCTTACAAACAATTTGAAACTGCATTCTTTGAGAACCTCCTTTCTTTCGTTTTATCTGATGTCATCAATAAGTACATGTCCATCTGATACTTTAACTTTTATCTTCCTGAATACCGTTACACCATGTTCTGATAGGCGTACTTTATACCAATTATCATCCAATGGTGTAACCTGTAAATTGCGCCTCATCTCATCAAAGTCGTCCCCACTACTAGGATCCCCAAAAGCTGCCCACCATTCATTCCAGACATCTTCATCCTCACCAAAAGGATCTACGCCGAATATCATTTGCCGACAATATGGGGTCAGGTAACGTACATAATAGCTTGGATCACCTGACGTAAAGACCGCCTTCCGATAGAATGAATCCAAAAAGCGGCACACCGACTTTTGTTCATCCGTCTTGCGCAGTGCCGCTGCCTCCTGCATCTGCTGTTTAGCGCGAACTTGCAAAACAGAGTCTGCATGAGCTTTACGCTGTGCCGCTAAAAGCTCTCTTTCACTCTCTTGATGTTGTTGCCATTGAATAAAAACAAATACAGACAAACCACCAAGAAGTAGAACAATGAGAATGCTCAATAGTATTTTCGTTGAAACACTAGCACCTTCGTTCTTTTGCACATCATAGATAGTTGGCTGTACAGAGGGGGTAACGGGTTGAGCAACAGTGGGCAAATTAACAAGTAACGACTGCCCACAATAAGGACAAGTACAATGTATACTATCACTTCCTTCACTGTTAATAGTGAATGGACGATGGCACTTATTACAAGTTACTTGATACTGCATCAGCTCATTTTTCTGCAAAATTAAATATTTTATTCCGTACTTGGAAATGTTTTAACCAATAATATAGCCAACAGATATGGGAGATAAACGAAGATTATATCCGATTAACTTAACAGGTTTGCCCAGTTTTCTCACCTGTTTGCGAATCGTTTCCCACCTGTTCACGCATTATTTATCACCTGTTCCCCATTCTTTTCTAACGTGTTGCGCATCATTTACACACGCACATAAAGTTAGTTTCATCGTGATGAGACACAAGTTTCATCGTGAAGAAACACTGGTTTCATCATGATGAGACACAAGTTTCATCACGATGAGACAAGTAAAAGGTACGGATGAGAAAGACGCAAGAAGCGTGAGAAAGGAATGGGGAACGGGTGATAAAGAATGCGGAAACCTATTAGACAAGGAGCGCAAATAGGTCAAAAAATTATAATGAAGCTGATAGAATTGATGCCGGAACAGGGTCGCGTGAGTGTTATCCCAATAGCTGAGAGTATGGAGAAGAGCGCTAAAGTTATTATTCACAGGTATCTAAAAAATCGCGAACTATTTAAGATTAGTTCGCGAATTATTTTTACAGAAAGCAATAACTTGATCTTCTAAAACTTTATAGTCGGAAAGGAAGCGCATTAATAGTTTTCTTTCTAAATTTATTATTATTTAAAAAACCATAAGCTTCCTCCATGTTATC
>ERZ773263.1885-NODE-1885-length-12003-cov-3.725979_pt1 | contig 12003 bp, 10 predicted proteins | sample MGYA00511076_ERZ773263 | MGnify/ENA primary metagenome ERZ773263 (study PRJEB29015, sample SAMEA2738155) | human oral metagenome | biome: human oral; feature: human-associated habitat; material: saliva | place: China | collected 2195 ... | reverse complement strand
CCCTGACACGGATTTCCACTGGTTTTTAGGATTTTTATCAGATTAACTTCCACTTGGATTAGCAGTGGAACTTAGTTTGGGAATTTAGCTTTTTTTACAAACATATTTACATTAGTTAAAAATGTTTCTGTATTCATTAGAATTAGACGAAAATAGCTTGATTTATATTTTAAATTTTGAACAAGTAAGATTATCAATGAGACAATTTTCCACCCTAATAATGAAAAGAGTCGGTTGCCGAGTGCATTTTATTCTAAAAAAGAGTATGATAGATACATATTGAAAAAGTAGGTTATATAACATGAAGATTATTCTTGTCGGAGGGGGGAAAGTTGGTTCTGCCCTTTGTCGTTCACTTGTCGCTGACAATCATGATGTTGTCTTAATTGAACAGAACGAAACAGTTCTTAATTACATGACAAGCCGTTTTGATATTATTGGAATTGCAGGTAATGGGGCTGACTTTGCCATGCTAGAAGCTGCCAATGTTCAAGACTGCGATATTTTCATTGCTATGACTCAATATGACGAGGTCAATATGGTCTCTGCTGTCTTAGCTAAAAAGATGGGTGCTAAAGAAACCATCGTCCGTGTCCGCAATCCTGAGTATTCCAACCCTTACTTTAAAGAAAAAAATATTCTCGGATTTTCTCTCATTGTCAATCCAGAACTCCTAGCGGCTCATGCTATTGCTAACATCATCGACTTCCCAAACGCTCTTTCTGTTGAGCGTTTTGCAGGTGGTTTGGTTAGTTTGATGGAATTTGTTGTCCGTAAGGATAGCAATATCTGTCAGATGTCTATCGCAGACTTCCGGAAAAAGTTTGGTAATGTGATTGTCTGTGCTATTGAGAGAGATCATAAGCTCATGATTCCAAGTGGAGACATGGTCCTCCAAGACAAGGATCGGATTTTTGTTACTGGCAATCGTGTAGACATGATGCTTTTTCATAACTATGTCAAATCTCGTGTCGTTAAGAGTTTACTCATTATCGGAGCCGGAAAAATCGCCTACTACCTTGTTGGTATTTTGAAAGATAGCCGTATTGATACCAAGGTCATTGAACTCAATCCAGATCGCGCAGCATTTTTCAGTCAAAAATATCCGAAACTCTATATTGTACAGGGGGACGGAACTGCAAAAGATATTCTCCTAGAAGAAAATGCCCAACACTACGATGCAGTCGCAACCCTTACTGGAGTTGACGAAGAAAACATTATTACATCTATGTTCTTGGATAGTGTGGGTGTTCAGAAAAACATCACTAAGGTCAATCGAACCAGTCTCCTAGAGATTATCCATGCACCTGAGTTTTCTAGTATCATCACACCAAAAACCATCGCTGTTGATACGATTATGCACTTTATCCATGGTCGTGCCAATGCCCAGTATTCAGACCTTCAAGCGATGCACCACCTAGCAAATGGACAGGTTGAGACTCTTCAATTCCTTATTAAGGAAGCTAACAAGATGACTGGTAAACCTTTGTCTCAACTGAAACTCAAAAAAGATATTTTAATTGCTGCTATTATTCGCAATGGAAAAACTATCTTCCCAACTGGTGAAGATAGTCTTCAAGTCGGTGATAAGTTAGTTGTCATCACACTACTATCAAATATCACCAAGATCTATGATCTGTTAGAGAGGTAAGCTATGAATAGAAGTATGGTACGATTTCTTCTTGCAAAGCTACTCTTGATCGAGGCTGGTCTACTCTTAGTTCCAGTTAGCATTGCTCTTTATTATCGAGAATCGAGTCAAGTTTTTACAGCTCTTTTCTCTACCATCGGAATCCTTGTTGTTCTAGGTCTTCTTGGAATCATCAGCAAGCCTAAAAAACAGCGAATCTATGCAAAAGAAGGGGTCTTAATTGTAGCTCTCTGTTGGATTCTCTGGTCATTCTTTGGTGCCCTTCCCTTTGTCTTTTCAGGACAAATTCCCAATATGATAGACGCCTTCTTTGAGATTAGTTCTGGCTTCACAACAACGGGAGCAACCATTCTAAATGATGTTTCTGTCTTAAGCCGTTCTCTTCTATTTTGGAGGAGTTTTACTCACCTTATCGGAGGGATGGGGGTGCTGGTTTTTGCCCTAGCTATCATGGACAATGCAAAAAACAGTCACTTAGAGGTTATGAAGGCAGAGGTTCCTGGCCCAGTATTTGGTAAGGTTGTATCTAAGCTAAAAAATACAGCTCAAATCCTTTATATCCTCTACCTGGCTATGTTTGCCCTCTTTGTGGTTATTTATTACCTTGCTGGAATGCCTCTCTACGATAGTTTTGTTATCGCTATGGGTACTGCTGGTACTGGTGGCTTTACTGTTTATAATGATGGAATTGCCCACTATCACAGTTCTCTCATCACCTATTTGACAAGTATCGGGGTTTTAATGTTTGGTGTCAATTTCAACCTTTACTACTATCTCATGCTCCGTCGTATCAAGGAATTCTTTTTTGATGAAGAACTCCGAGCCTATCTCTTGATTGTAGCCATATCAACTGGCTTAATCACGCTTAACACACTCCATCTCTACAGCGGAGTTTCACAAAGCTTTGAGATGGCCTTCTTCCAAGTATCTAACATCATTACCACTACCGGTTTTGGATATGGAGATATCACGAACTGGCCTTTGTTTTCTCAATACATCTTGCTAATGCTGATGGCAATTGGTGGTTCTGCCGGCTCCACTGCAGGTGGTCTCAAGGTTATTCGCGGAGTCATCCTATCTAAAATTGCTAAAAATCAAGTCTTGTCTACCATATCACCTCACCGTGTGTTAACCCTTCAGGTTAATCAAACGGTTATTGATAAGGATACCCAGCACAAGATTCTGAAGTACTTTGTGGTTTATATCATGATTTTACTCAGTTTGATTTTCATCGTCAGTTTAGATACCAATAATCTAATGGTTGTTACGAGTGCTGTTTTCAGTTGTTTTAACAATATCGGTCCTATTTTAGGAACAACTGCAAGTTTCTCAATTTTTAGTCCATTTTCAAAACTTCTACTATCCTTTGCAATGATTGCAGGACGTCTTGAAATTTATCCAATCATACTACTCTTTATGAAGCGAACCTGGTCTAAACGTTAGAACAATCAACTTTATACCCTATCTTCCCTCTTCAAGGACCCCTTGAAGAGGGATTTTTTAGTTTCAAAAGACAAGACAGCTCTAAAAATCGACAATTGGGAATTTAAGGCTTTTTCTCTCCTATCTTTTAGCTATAATAAGAAAAAAATATAGGGGATACTTTATGGAAAAAGTCATGAAATCAATTCGACTACTCTTGTTCTTTGCCTTAATCCAACTGGCACTTTGTAGTTGTATCTTTTGGTCTGGAACCTCTCTAGCCCTCAAACAATCCTGTTTTTATTTTCTATTAGCTTTATTGGGCTTATCTGGATCTTGTGCTTTTATGCATTATTTATCTAGTCACAACCTGAAAAGAGATAGACTGATTGATAGGAGTCGCTTTATCTTTTTATTTTATAGTATGATGATTGTGGTCAACCTCTGTGGTGTTGGACTGGTTCTGTCAGAGAGTATCGTCACTGTTAACTTACTTCAAAAAGAAGTTGTAGAACTCATCCTTCCCTCCTTCTTTTTTCTCTTTGGAGTTGATCTCGTTACCTTTCTCCCCTTGAAAAAATGGAGAAGGTTACAAAAAAATTCCAGTAGCAAGGAAGTGAGATTTTCCATCATCATCATTTCTATTTTAATCTTCCTACGTAATCCAATCACCATTTTATCGATTGCTTTTTATATTGGCCTTGGCGCTCTATTTCTCAGTTTTTTATTCCCAAAAAATTTGAGACAGGAGGTATCATTCTACGGTCATTTGATTCGGGATATTCTATTTGTCGTCTGTATTTTCCTCTTATGGTAACAAATAGAATCCTCTCAGCAATTGTGTTATAATTAGATAAAAATTTTAGGAGACCTATCAATGAACTTTTTTAAAGATTTTCGTAAACGACTCGCGTGGTTTGGGATTTTGTTAGTAGCTATCTTTCTCTCTCAAATCCCAATGCAAACTCTAGCTCTGCTAGCAATAAGTCAGATTGATCCTATATGGTCATCACTTATCGTAGCTCTTATTTCGATTCTTGTGATCGCTATCTTTTTATACGGAGCCCATAAGAGCAAGTTACTAGTATTTAAGCCTAAACTCTTAACGATTAATGATCTTCCTCGTATTGTTTTGAGTTATTTGACAATCTTTGTTGGAAATCTTGTAGGTGGCATCTGGTTACAACTCATAAAACAAACAACAACTTCTAATCAGCAAGTAATTAACAACCTTATTTCCGAAAGCTCTCTGATTAGCAGTTTCTTCCTCATCGTTTTAATCGCACCTATTTGTGAAGAAATCATCTGTCGCGGGATTATTCCTACCAAACTCTTCCAAGGCTACGAAAAGTTTGGTTATGTCATTGGTTGGTTGATCTTCCTCCTTGCGCACAGACCTTCTAATCTCCCTTCCTTCTTGATTTATGGCTGGATGTCTGCGGTCCTCACTTGGACTGCTTATCGTACTAGACGTTTGGAAATGTCTATCTCAGTCCATATGCTACTTAATAGTATCAGTTTCATCTTACTGGCACTCTTTACAATTTTTATGAAAAATTTCGGTATCTAATACCCAACTATTCTTCCCTTAGGCTAGATCAATCGTCCTAGTCTAAGGGATTTTTTTATTTCAACAAACTTTTCACCTCAGAAAAGCCACTTTTTTCTACAATCTCAAAATTTTTTTAAAAATATTTTTATGCATAAATTTTATAGAATATAAAAATAAGTTAACTTAACATGTATATTTGTGAATATTCTTATAAAAAAATGTAAGAAATCCTTTAAAATAGCCATTTTAAAGCCTTTTAGGCCTTATCATATCCCTTGTAATGCATATTAATTTGTGATACTATTAGCTTGTAAGCGATACCAATATCATTTGGTACACACGAGAAAAAAGGAGGATACACATGTCTTCACATCCAATTCATGTTTTCTCAGAAATTGGGAAACTGAAAAAAGTTATGTTGCACCGTCCGGGTCAAGAATTAGAAAACTTGATGCCAGATCACCTTGAGAGGTTGCTCTTTGATGACATCCCATTTTTAGCAGATGCCCAAAGTGAACACGACGCCTTTGCTCAAGCACTCCGTGACGAAGGAATCGAAGTGCTCTATCTTGAACAGTTGGCTGCTGAATCATTAACTTCTCCAGAAATACGCGACCAGTTCATCGAAGAATATCTCAACGAAGCAAATATTCGTGGTCGACAAACTAAAAATGCCATCCGAAAACTGCTTCATGATATTGACGATAACCTTGAACTGATCAAGAAAACAATGGCAGGTGTTCAAAAAGTTGAATTACCTGACATCCCTGAAGAAGGCAAAGGATTAACAGACTTGGTTGAATCTGACTATCCGTTTGCCATCGACCCAATGCCAAACCTTTACTTCACTCGCGACCCATTTGCGACTATCGGGAATGCAGTATCACTTAATCACATGTACGCCGATACACGCAATCGCGAAACACTTTATGGTAAGTACATCTTTAAGTATCATCCAATCTATGGTGGTAAGGTAGAGCTCATCTATAACCGTGAAGAAACTACTCGGATTGAAGGTGGAGATGAACTTGTTCTTTCAAAAGATGTCCTAGCAGTTGGGATCTCTCAACGGACTGATGCCGCTTCTATCGAAAAACTTTTGGTTAATATCTTCAAAAAGAATGTTGGCTTCAAGAAAGTTTTGGCTTTTGAATTTTCAAACAGCCGTAAGTTCATGCACTTGGATACTGTCTTCACCATGGTAGACTATGACAAATTTACAATCCACCCAGAAATCCAAGGCAATCTTCGCGTCTATTCCGTCACTTACGAAAATGAAGAACTCAAGATTGTTGAAGAAAAAGGAGATTTGGCAGAACTTCTTGCTCAAAACCTTGGTTTAGAAAAAGTTACACTCATTCCTTGTGGTGATGGGAATATCGTTGCAGCTGCTCGTGAACAATGGAATGATGGTTCTAACACACTCGCTATCGCACCAGGTGTCGTAGTCGTTTATGAACGCAACACTGTGACCAATAAGAAACTTGAAGAATATGGACTTCGTCTCATTAAGATTCGCGGCAGGGAGTTGGTACGCGGTCGTGGTGGACCTCGTTGTATGTCAATGCCGTTTGAACGCGAAGACATTTAGATTCTTCCTATTTCTGCCTAGCATCTGCTAGCAGAATCATGCTTGTTAGAAAAGGATATATAGAATGATACATTCAGTATTTCAAGGAAGAAGTTTTCTAGCTGAAAAAGATTTTACCCGTGCAGAGCTCGAATATTTGATTGGACTTTCAGCTCACTTGAAGGATCTTAAAAAACGAAACATCGAACACCGCTATCTAGCTGGTAAAAATATTGCTCTTTTATTCGAAAAAACTTCTACCCGTACACGCGCAGCCTTCACAACTGCTGCAATCGATCTTGGTGCACATCCAGAATACCTGGGGGCAAACGATATTCAACTAGGTAAAAAAGAAACTACGGAAGATACCGCAAAAGTTTTAGGACGTATGTTTGATGGTATTGAATTCCGTGGTTTTAGTCAAGATATGGTTGAAGAATTAGCTGAATTCTCTGGTGTTCCTGTTTGGAATGGCTTGACGGATAAATGGCACCCAACTCAAATGCTTGCAGACTACTTGACAGTACTAGAAAATTTCGGACATCTTGAAGGTTTGACATTGGTTTACTGTGGTGACGGTCGTAACAATGTTGCCAATAGCCTTCTAGTAACAGGAGCCATCCTTGGTGTGAACGTTCATGTCTTTTCACCAAAAGAACTCTTCCCAGATCAGGCAGTTGTTGCACTGGCTGAGGGATATGCCAAAGAAAGTGGGGCTCACATCCTCATCACAGAAGATGCTGACGAAGCTGTAAAAGGGGCTGATGTCCTTTACACTGATGTTTGGGTATCTATGGGCGAAGAAGATAAGTTTGCAGAACGCGTCGCTTTGCTAAAACCTTACCAAGTCAATATGGATCTTGTTAAGAAAGCAGGCAATGAAAACTTAATCTTCCTCCACTGCTTACCAGCCTTTCATGATACGAACACAATCTATGGCAGACAAGTAGCTGAGAAATTTGGCGTAAAAGAAATGGAAGTAACTGATGAGGTCTTCCATAGCAAATATGCTCGTCAGTTTGATCAAGCAGAAAATCGTATGCACACCATCAAAGCCGTTATGGCTGCTACACTAGGAAATCTCTACATTCCTAAAGTGTGATACAAACTATAAGAAACAGCTTAGGGGCTGAGACTAGTGTTTTAGTCCAGTCCCTTTTTGTAATAGTTACGAGCTCTGAATTGGAATTCACCACTAGTCACCATTCAAGCAAAAACCTCATAACAAGTAACTGCCTTCCAGTTATTCGCATTTCGAAATTCCAATTCAACTCGTCCCTACAAAGTATTTCTTCTCAACTTCCAAATCCAAGCCTTTAACCAAAATTGGCTTTTGTTCATCCAAAAGAAAGGAGCGCTCATGTCTCATCGTAAAATCGTTGTCGCTCTTGGAGGAAATGCCATTCTTTCCACAGATCCGTCTGCTCAAGCTCAAGAAGCTGCTCTGGCAGAAACAGCACGCCATCTGGTAAAACTCATCCAAAATGGTGATGAATTGATTATCACCCATGGCAATGGACCGCAAGTTGGTAACCTTCTTCTCCAACACCTAGCAGCGAATTCCGAAAAAAATCCTGCCTTTCCTCTCGATTCACTTGTTGCTATGACTGAGGGTAGCATCGGTTTTTGGCTCCAGAATGCTCTGGAAAATGCTTTACAGGATATTCATCTTGATAAAACTGTTGTTTCTGTTGTCACACAAGTTGTCGTGGACAAGAATGATCCTGCCTTTCTCAATCCAAGTAAACCCATTGGTCCTTTCTACTCAGAAGAAGATGCCAAAGCAGAAAGCGAAAGAACTGGAGCAACCTTCAAAGAGGATGCAGGTCGCGGTTGGCGTAAGGTCGTTGCTTCGCCAAAACCTATCCACATCAAAGAAATCGATAGTATCCGAGCATTGCTAAACGCAGGTCAAGTTGTTATCGCTGCAGGCGGTGGAGGTATTCCTATAATCGAAAATGAAAACGGTTACCTATCGGGGGTAGAAGCCGTTATCGATAAGGACTTTGCATCTCAACGCTTGGCAGAACTGGTTGAAGCCGATCTCTTCATCGTTTTGACTGGCGTAGATTATGCTTATGTCAACTATAACAAACCAAATCAAGAGAAATTGGAGCAGGTAACTGTTAGCCAACTCCAAGAATACATCCAAGAGGGGCAATTTGCTCCTGGTAGTATGCTACCAAAAATCCAAGCTGCCATTGATTTTGTAACCAATCGTCCAGCAGGAAAAGCCGTCATCACTTCCCTCAGCAATTTGGGAGCCTTGATTGAATCTGATAGCGGAACAATCATCGTTAAAGATTAGCTCTTAGTGATACCTTACAAGAAAGTTTAGTCAGCACTCTTGCCACCATCATTCGTTTTTATACTGTGTGACATAGTTTAGGAGGAAAAACAAATGAGTGAAAATAAAAAAAGGTTTCAAATGCCTTCATCATACACTGTTTTGATCATCATCATTGCCATTATGGCATTTTTGACCTGGGTCATTCCTGCAGGTAAGTATGATACCAATGACGCAGGTAACCTCATCGCAGGTACCTATCAAACTGTTGACTCTAATCCTCAAGGGATTTACGATGTCTTTATGGCCCCAATTCGTGCCATGCTCGGTCACGAACCAACTAGCGCAGCAATCGACGTTGCCTTCTTTATCCTTATGGTCGGAGGTTTTCTTGGTGTCGTAAACGCTACTGGTACACTCGATGTAGGGATTGCCTCCATCGTTAAAAAATACAAGGGCCGCGAAAAAATGTTGATTCTCATCCTCATGCCCCTCTTCGCACTTGGAGGAACTACCTATGGTATGGGGGAAGAAACCATGGCCTTCTATCCCCTTCTTGTCCCTGTAATGATGGCAGTTGGTTTTGACAGTATCACTGCCGTAGCCATCATCTTACTAGGTTCTCAAGTTGGTTGTTTGGCATCTACATTGAATCCATTTGCTACTGTTATCGCTTCTGATACTGCGGGAATCTCTTCTATGGATGGGGTTATTCTCCGTGTTATCTTCTGGTTTGTGATGACAGGTATCAGCACTTACTTTGTCTATCGTTATGCAGAAAAGATTCAAAAAGATCCGACTAAATCACTCGTTTACGCTCAACGCGAAGAAGATATCAAACACTTTAATGTTTCAGAAAACGATGATGCACCATCTACCTTGAGCAAGAAACAAAAACATGTCCTCGCTTTATTTGTATTAACCTTTATCATTATGATTGCAAGTTTCATCCCTTGGGTTGATTTGCATGTTACTGTATTTGAAGACTTCAAGAATTGGTTAATCGGCCTTCCTGTAATTGGAGGAGTTATCGGTTCAGATGCTCTACCATTTGGTAGCTGGTACTTCCCAGAAGGCGCTATGCTCTTTGCCGTTATGGGGATTTTGATCGGTGTTGTCTATGGTCTCAAAGAAAGCAAGATTGTCTCAACCTTCCTAACTGGTGCTGCAGATTTGCTTTCAGTAGCCTTGATTTGTGCGGTTGCTCGTGGTATCCAAGTTATCATGAACGATGGTATGATTACTGCAACCATCCTACACTGGGGTGAAGTTGGCCTTCAAGGTCTTTCTCCTCAAATCTTCATCGTATTGACCTATATCTTCTACCTACCTATGTCCTTCCTCATTCCTTCTTCATCTGGTCTTGCTAGTGCAACTATGGGTATCATGGCTCCTCTTGGAGAGTTCGTTAATGTTAAAGCAAGCCTTATCGTCACTGCCTACCAATCTGCATCTGGTGTCCTTAACCTTGTGACTCCTACTTCAGGTATTGTTATGGGTGCTCTTGCTCTTGGTCGTGTCAGCCTTGGAACTTGGTGGAAATTTGTCGGAAAACTCGTCATCGTCATTGTCGTTGCAAGTATTCTACTTCTTATCTTAGGTACCTTTGTGCCATTCTTATAATAAAGAGGGAAATACGGATGAAATCCTATATTACAGAATCAATCAAAGAGGATTTTCTTCAAAGTTTGAAAACAATCATCTCTTATCCTTCTGTTCTCAATGAAGGTGAAAATGGCACTCCCTTTGGTCAAGCAATTCAAGATGTCCTGAAAAAAACGCTGGACTTATGTCAAGAACTTGGTTTTAAAACCTACCTTGATCCTCAAGGATATTATGGGTATGCAGAAGTTGGTGAGGGGGATCTCCTTGCCATCCTCTGCCACCTAGATGTAGTTCCTGCAGGCGATTTGACAGACTGGGAAACTCCTCCATTTGAAGCTAGTATCAGAGATGGACGGATTTATGGTCGGGGTGCGCAGGATGATAAAGGACCTTCTCTTGCAGCCCTTTACGCAGTCAAAAGCTTGCTTGACCAAGGAATTCAATTCAAAAAACGGGTTCGGTTCATATTTGGCACTGATGAAGAAACACTTTGGCGTTGTATGGCAAGATATAATGCCATTGAAGAGCAAGCCAGCATGGGATTTGCTCCTGATTCATCGTTCCCATTAACCTATGCAGAAAAAGGGCTCCTTCAAGTCAAACTTCATGGACCTGGATCAGAACAACTCTCCTTAGATATAGGTGGAGCCTTTAATGTCGTACCTGATAAGGCAACTTATCAAGGACCACTTATGGAACAACTCCAAGAAGGGCTAATATCTGCTGGTTACGATTATCAACAAAATGATCAGTCCCTTACTGTTCTAGGACTATCTAAGCATTCCAAGGATGCCAGCCAGGGGATTAATGCAGTCATTCGACTAGCCACCGTCCTTGATTCCATTCAATCCCATCCTGCACTGACATTTCTTGCCAAAGAAGTTGGTCAAGATGGTCAAGGAAAAGGAATCTTTGGTGATATCAGCGACCAGCCTTCTGGACATTTATCCTTTAATGTGGCCGCCTTAACCATTACTCCCGAAAGTTCTGAGATTCGAATTGATATCCGAATCCCAGTCCTTGCAGACAAGGATGCCCTTGTTCATCAGCTGAAAGAGCGCGCAAAAGCTTACCAACTTAGCTACCAAGAATTTGACTACCTAGCGCCACTTTACGTGGCAAGAGATAGTATGCTCGTCACTACACTCATGCAGGTTTATGAAGAAAAAACTGGTGACAATAGTCCCGCTCTATCATCTGGCGGCGCAACCTTTGCACGTACCATGCCAAACTGTGTCGCTTTTGGTGCCCTCTTCCCAGGAAGAGAGCAAACAGAACACCAAGCAAATGAATATGCTATCTTAGATGATCTCTATCATGCTATGGATATCTATGCTGATGCTGTTTACCGATTAGCGACCTAAAAGACCTCCTAAACTCCGCCCCAAATCGGGACGGAGTTTTAGGAATTTTGTTAACGCTAGCCTACAAGAAAAGCCAAGAAAATCACTTCCTTGGCTTTTTTCAATAGTTTTAAGGTAAGTTACCAACTCAGATACTCTTTTTCACTACGACACTGAGTTTGGCAAATCGATTCTATTTGGCAAACGAAGTTAGTAAGGCAGTTAGGTAATACACTATCTAATCGTTACGACGTAAAGTTTTACGAATCGATAATATTCGGAAAACTTTACTAGTGGAGCGCCTAGCCAAGTTCCATAGAGACTTAGCATTGGCTACTTATATTGTTACACAATCAAATAAATATACTGAACTACGACACTGAGTTTTACAAATCGATTCCATTTGTAAAACTCAGTTAGTGAGGCAGTTAGGCAAGTCTTATAGGACTTGCCGTAGTCTACTTAGATTGCTTTGCAATCAAGTAGACTTACTGAATCACATCTTCTCCTCTAGCTCAACGTCTGGATACTTGTCCGCAAACCAGCGGAGGGCAAAGTCATTTTCAAAGAGGA
>ERZ773263.1884-NODE-1884-length-12005-cov-3.537406_pt1 | contig 12005 bp, 12 predicted proteins | sample MGYA00511076_ERZ773263 | MGnify/ENA primary metagenome ERZ773263 (study PRJEB29015, sample SAMEA2738155) | human oral metagenome | biome: human oral; feature: human-associated habitat; material: saliva | place: China | collected 2195 ... | reverse complement strand
ACAGGATATTCTCTTTTTTTTGTACTCTTGGTCTCACATCAATTGTATCATAACAGAAAAAGTCTTTATAAAATATATAAATATATTGACATAGTTAGATATTAAAGGTATAATTAGAATATACTTCAATTAATTAATTAATAATAATCGGGGGGGATAGTTATTAAATCAGTAACTCTAGTCATAGATATGACTAATGATTGTAATTTAAGGTGTTCATACTGCTATTTAGATGCAGGAGTGAAAAAACAGAGTTTAGATGTGAATGATGTTTATTGCTTTATTAGTGAAGTTTTTAGAAAATTTAGTTCAAATATGTATATTTTATTCCATGGTGGTGAACCACTGTTAAGATTTAATGAAATTAGACAAATAGTAGAAAAAATTGAAAATTCTTGCTTTTCAAAATATGTTAAATATTTAATTCAAACAAATGGAATATATATTAATTCTGAGGTTATAGAATTTTTTAAAAAATATGGGTTTGGTGTAGGCGTTAGTATTGATGGATTTACAGATGTTTCTAACATAAATAGATTAGATTTTAATGGTAAAAGTACTACAAAAAAAACTATTGCTTCCTTAATTATGATGAATAGTTTAAACTGTAAGTATAGTATAATTTCTGTTTTAAACAAAAGTAATTATAAATTGATTATAGATGAGTTGGATAATTTTTTTGATTTGGGAGTACATAACTTTTCCGTTAATTATTTTTTACCATCTGGTCGAGGTCGATTCTCAGACCTAAGATTATCATCAGAGGAAATGTTTTATACATATAAAAGTATTCTAGACAAATTGGCTAACAAATTAAAAAAAGATAATATATTGATATTTGAGAAAAATATGTATTATTTTATAAAAAAGATGATAACTAAAAAAAATTCTTACATGTGTATGTCTTCCCCTTGTGGAGCTGGAATTTCACAGTTTGCTTTGTCTAGTGATGGAAACGTTTATCCTTGTGCGGATTTTTGTGAAGATAAAAAATTTTCGTATGGAAGTGTTAAAGAAGATTTTTGGAATAATATGTTAAATAATCAGACATGGAAAGAATTAAGGTATAATTATAAAAATAATATACTTGAATGTAAGTTATGTGAATTTAATAAAGAATGTTCAGCTTGTTGTTCTGCAAGAAGTTATTATAATAATTCAAAAATTAAATCTATAGATCCAGTATGTGAGTTTAACAAATTAATGATTGTTTTTTTGCGAGAAGAATTATCCAAAAAAGGAGATATTTACTTTTGGTGGAATAGTTTGAATACTACTTTAAGTTTGAGAGGAGATAAATTTGGAAAATATAATCAAAGTTAATAATCTTTCAAAGACTTATAGATATAATAATATATTTTTAAATGCTGTTAATGACATATCTTTTAATATAAAAAAAGGAGAGTGTGTTGGATACATAGGTAAAAATGGATCGGGGAAAACTACAACTTTAAGAATATTATCAGGTATAATACATCCTTCAGAAGGAAATGTTGTAGTTGATGGAAAAGTGCCGTATTTAGAGAGAGTTAATCATGTTAAAAATATAGGAATAATGTTTGGTAATAAGCCTCAACTTTGGCCGGAGCTTTCTCCTAATGAGGCTTTCCATATATTAAGGGATATATATGAAGTTGAAAAGAAGTTATTTAAACAAAATTTTGAAGAAATAGTTTTTATGTTAGGACTAGAAGAATTAGTAAATAAACCTTTAAGAAAAATGAGTTTAGGACAAAGAATAAAATGCGAAATAGCTTCAATATTTTTACATAATCCAAGTATAATTTTTTTAGATGAACCAACAATTGGACTTGATATAGAAACAAAAGAAAAAATAAAGAAGTTTATAAAATTTTTGAATTCGGAAAAAAATGTAACGGTATTATTTACATCTCATGATTTAAATGATATTTCAGACGTATGTAAAAGAATTATCATCATAGATTCTGGAAAAATAATAGAAGATAATACTACTGAGGGTATAGTTGAAAAATATGGTAAAAATAGAATTATAGAATTCAAAAATTTACAGCATGGAACGAAATTAGAGATGATTTCAATAGTTAAAAAATTGGATTCATATTGTAAAATTATATACGAAGGTAAAAATGAATTACATATAACTATTAGAAACAGCAAAAATACTTCATTAGTTTTACATGATTTACTTTTTGACACAAATATAGAGATTAATTTTAGAGAATGTAGTTTTGAAGACTCTATTTATAAAATTTTTACTGGTAAGGAGAAATCAGAATGAATTTAAGAAAATATTTAGCTTTTGTAAAACTAATTTTTATTAGGCTATCTAAATACAAGTATGAAATTATATGGAATTTTTTAAGCTCTGTAATTTTGATAATTTTCTTGATATCATTTTGGAAAAGTGTGTATGTAAGTGGAGGGACAATAAAAGGATATGATTTTAATGATATTTTAAAATATACATTATTGTCTCAAATTATATATGCATTGACTACTAATAGAATAGATAGAGTTATTTCTAAACAAATACAAGATGGAAGTATATTGAATTCATTAACAACACCAGTAAATTTATTTTTTAAGTTCTGGTTCATTAGAATTGGAGAGGTTGTGTGGGTTTTTTTAACTCAAATAATTTTATTCATTTTAACAATTTTTATATATTTTGATGTTAGTGTGAAAAAAGTTGAACATTTGGTTTTTTTTGTGATATTAATTTTTATATCTATATATTTGAATTTTGTTATAAATTATATAGTTGGACTTTTTTCGTGTTGGATAATTAGTGTTGAAGGAGTTACACATTTTAAAGACTTTTTATTTTCTATTTGTTCTGGATTACTTATTCCTTTAGAGTTCTTTGAAGATAAGTACAGGAATATAATTGAGTTTCTTCCTTTCAAATATATTATTTATATGCCTATAAATTCATTAAAAGTAAATTCAATTGAGAATTTTTATAGTATACTTTATGGAATTATTTGGTGTTTGGTGCTTTCCTATATACTATTTAAATTTCAAAATAGAGCTTTAGAAAAATTAAGTATCTTTGAGGGGTAGTTATGAAAACTTTTAAATTATTTATTTCAATTAGAAAATTAGAACTTAAATTAAGATTAAGTAATAAATTTGATTTTTTTATATTTATTTTATCAGATTTTTTTACACAACTACTTACTTTTATATTTATACATACTTTATTTGAAAATATACCTAATTTAAATGGGTGGAGTTACGAACAAATACTACTAATTTTTGGTTTATATCAATTTTCTTACGGATTATTTGGATTTTTATTTTGGCCACTTTATGACTTCTCATATATTTTGGTATCTGGGAATTTAGATGGTATTTTAGTTAAGCCGATAAATGAACTACTACAATTATATGGCAAAGGAATAGGTGATGTAGGAGGAGTTTTTCTAGGGTTAGTTATTATTATAAGATTCATAAATATTTCTCAAATAAGTATAATAAGACTTCTATTGATTATAATTCCAATGACATTTATGAATATATTAATATTTGTGTGTTTATTTACAATAGTAGCAAGTCTTTCATTTTGGTTTGAAAATATATCTAATTCATTAATTAGAATAATCCAATCATTGACAATATATTCAAAATATCCATTAAATATTTTTAATAAATTTATAAAAATTATTTTTACTTTTATTATTCCTTTTGGATTTATGGGATATTATCCTGTTGCTATTTTATATGGGAAAGAACAATTATATTATATTTGTATTGAGGCGCTAGTTTGTCTATTTTTAGTATTGTTTACTAAGTTTATTTGGAAAAAAGGAATAAAAAAATACAGTGGGGTGAACAGTTAGTGGATTTGTTAAAGTATATAGAAATTTTAAATGATTTTCAGGAATATATAAAAAATAAATTATTAGATCTTAATCTTAAAGTTATTATTATAAAAGGAGACTCTGATTATGGAAAAACAACTATTCTAAGTAAACTTTTTTCTGAATATAACAACTTTTTAAAAATATATCAATCATCATCTTCTCTAAATAGCAGAAAAATACTTGAAGATGGCTTTATATTTGAACTTAACCATATTAAAAAATTATTTTTTAAAGATACAAAAGTTTTATTTTTAGATGAGTTTTCAAATTATTCTATAATAAATGATTTATATAAATGGGATGATATATTTAAAATTTATATTACAATAAAGGAAGAAGACATACTTTCTAAGCTATATACTGAATATTATATTTTAGATATTGAAAAAGAATACAAAAATTATATTTTTACAAAAAAATTATTAGAAGAATCTTTTTTTTCGAAAAATATAAAACAGAGTATTATTTTATTAGATTCTAATTACAGTGAGAAAAGCTTTAAAAATAAAGAAAAAGCAAAATCGAGTTTTTTATTTGTAGGTAAAGAATATACATGGATAAAAACATATTGTTTTGATTAATAGAGGTGAATATATAGATGGATTTTAAAATATTACATTTTTATAATATAATTTTGATAATTAATCCTTCTAATGGAAGATGGATATCTTACAAATTAGATATGAATCATGATGTTAATAATAGATTTAATAATATGAATGATTTTAAGTCTAAATATACAGAATTATATAATTATATACAATTAAATTATAATAAACTTAATGAAAAAAATTTTAAAAATATAAGAAATCTTAAATATTTGATATTAAATATTACATCTGATTGTAATATGAATTGTAAGTATTGTTATGCTAAAAAATTTAAGAAAAGAACGGCTATGGATAGCGAAATAATGATTTATACTATAAATAAAATATTGGAGAATAATAAATCAAAAGAATGTTTAAATGTAATATTTCACGGTGGAGAACCATTACTAGAAAAAAATGTAATAAAAAAAATTATAAATTTATATAAAAATCAAAATATAAATTTTATAGTTCAAACAAATGGTAAATTATTAGATGAAGATTTTATTTTGTTTTGTAAATTAAATAAAGTTAGTTTAAGTTTAAGTGTTGATGGTTTTAAAATTTATAATAATCTGTCGAGAGAAATGGATGAAAATTATTTGAAGAATATAATAAAAAATCTAGAAATAATGAATAATTTAGATGTAAATAGAGGTGTAATATCTATTATAAACAAAACTAATGTTAAAGACATGATATATAACGCTGATAGATTGATTGATTTAGGTATTAATAAATTTACATTCAATTTGATTTATCAAAGTAATACTATTGAAGATAATTCACTTCCAGACGTTGAAGTGTTAATTGAAGAAACAAAAAAATTAATATCTCATCTATTTTGTCTAAATAATAAACAAAATTATAATATATGGGGGAAGTATTTTGAAAGGAATATATATGCATTGTGGAAAAAAATGTTTTATTTGTCTGATGATTACATGTGTCTAAATTTACCTTGTGGAGCAGGATCAGAAGTAATAACAGTTGATGAATATGGAAAGGTTTATCCTTGTTCAGTTTATATAGGCTCAGATAATTATATTAATGATATATGGAATTTCGACTTTTCAAATAAGATAAAACATAATTTTAGAGATATAAAAAAAATTGAAAAATGTAGAGTTTGTGAATTTAATAAGTTTTGTGTTGGAGGGGGTTGTCCAGGATTTATAAAAGATAGTACTGGATCATTTTACGGAGAAAGTTTTTATTGTAAGTATTTTTACGAAATAATTAAATTTTTGTATTTTATCACACTAAATTCTGTAGACAATAAAATTACTAAAAATTTTTGATATAAAGTTTTTAAGTTTTTCAGGAAGGAGGTTTTAATATGAACAAATCAAAAGACAAGATTGTTGAATTGAAAGAACATAAAGATTCTAATATTGATAGTTTAGTAGAAGAATTGAAAGACGTTGTTTCTTGGAAAGATTTATTACCAGACTATGATGATGATAGTTTAATGGTACATTGGTCTAATGTAGGTGTAATTAACCCATAAACTATTCTAGATACTTTTTTACATCTATGGGTACTAATTTATTTTACTTGAGTATTTACTAAGTAAAGATTTAAAAGAGACTTACTATATTTGTAAGTAAAAAAAATTATATCAGCAATAGAACTCTCTTAATATAATTTATATATTTTATAGCTTGTAAAAAACATAAAGAGAGTTCTATTTATGGTAATAATGAATATTCTATAATATTAAAAATAATTATATCAATTACAATAAATCAAATATAATTTTTAATATTATAGAAAATAAAGTATAATTATAATGTTAGAAAAAACTTTATGAATATAAATTATTAGAAAACATATGCATATTTTTTTATTAAATTATTTATTTATGATACTGAGGGTATTCTAAAAATAGATTTTGAAATTTTTATTAGATATTGAAATTAAAATAATGGTTATATATTAGTTATTATAATTTGAGATATAAATAAGATACAATTATTAAAATTCGAAATATCAGTAGCATAAAAAATAGGTAAGATAATAGATTACACTATAATAATATATGAATTAAATTTGATTTATGAGAATTTAAACCTATAAATTACAAATAAAAAATAGGTAATATTAATAAATTAATAGTAAAATAATTTAATAATTTGAAAGTTATTGTATTAGATAATATTATTACTTTAGTTGTAATTTCATTAAAATCATTTTACAAATAGAAATTTATTATATATTATATTTTTAATATGGAGGTGTAAATTATAAAACTTAGAATATTATTTTATAAATTAATGAAACTATTAATATCTTTTATACCAGTAAAAAAAAATAAAATAAAAAATAAAAATATAATATTGATATTATCTCATAATAATTTGGGTGATGTTGTCTGTGATTCGATATCTATCCAAAGTTTAAAAAATCATTATTTAGATTCTTATTTGGTTGTATTGGTAAGAAGAAAAGAAGGAGTAGAATTTTTGAAATATTGTGATTTAATAGATGAAGTATTAGTTTTACCATCAAGTAAATCTAATTTTTTAAAATTTATTAAATTTTCTTTAACTTTAAAGAAATATAATTTCACTGAAAGTTTTCAATTAGTTAGAATATTTTCGCAATGGAATAGGGCTTATTTACCTTATTTTGTAGGAATAAAAAAAAGATATGGAATTTTAAACAAAAATTCTTTGAATGAAAATCACTGTTGTTTCACTAAATATTGTGTAGAGAATAAATATAGAAATAGAGTAACAGAATCTATAGATATTATAAAATTATCAGGTGTTCATAATTTTAATTTTTCTTTAAAAACATGGTACACTCTTGAAAATATTTCGCAATACACAACTAATAGTTATATAATAATTCAGCCAGGGGCAAGTATAGGTAAAAAACGATGGCCAGAAAAAAATTTTTTAGAATTGGTAAAAATGATATCAACAGAATTTTCTTCTATAGAAATATTTATTATAACTTCTCCTAAAGAATGTTTTTTATATAAATTTTTCGTTGAAAATTGTAAACAATATAAAAATGTTAAAGTAGTTGGTAATCTAAAAATTAATACTTATTTAAATATTTTATCTAATTCAAAACTTATTATATGTAATGATAGTGGACCTATGCATTTTTCAATAGCAAATAATATATATTGTTTAGCTTTGTTTGGTCCGACTCCACCAATATACGCTATTGATAAGAATTTAAGTAAGAAAATAGTTGTAATGCGTTCCAAGTGTGATAAAAAGTATTTAAATTGTGATGTTTATAGAAATTCAACGAACGAGAGAAAGAATTTACTTAAAGATATTTGTTTGTCCGAGAATTGTGTATGTGTTGATAGTATATCAATAAAAAGTGTTTATAATGTTTTTAAAAAAATTTATAATAATGTATTTATATAGTGTGAGGTATATTATGGAAAAAATAGTTTTTATGATAAAAAAAGTTATTAGTAGCGGAAACAGCATCTATATTTGTGGGAATGGTGGATTTGCATCAATGTCTGAGCATTTTTCTTCTGAGTTACAAAAATCATTGTATAATAAAAGAGATATTTCTTTAGAATTATCTGAAAAAATAAGGATTTTATCTAAATTAAATGGAATTGAAGACTTTTCAAAAAAAATGGAAAATGGATTTCCTGTATCATCTCTAGCAAGTAATCTATCTACAATCACTGCAATAAGCAATGATATAAGTTTTGATATGATTTTTGCACAACAGATATTTAATAAAGCAAAAGAAGGAGATTTAATAATTTTATTAAGTTCTTCTGGTGTGTCAAGAAATATTATTAATTCAGCTATTATATCTCATATTATGAAGTTAAAAATTATTTTAATTACGGGTAATAATGAAATAGGATATAGAGATATTGTAGATTATATATACAGGATAAATAGTGATAAGTGTCATATTATACAAGAAAAAACACTTGAATTAATACATAAAATTTGTTTAAAAATTCAAAATTATAAATAATATGGGTAGGTGTAGCTTTTGGATTTTTTAAATTTCGTAAATTACACTTTAAATATAAAGTTTAAATATTCTAAAAATTTATTTATATACGATAATTATTTGATAACTTTAAAAAATTTTATTGAAGATATGGATTATTGTGTTTATTCAAAAATGATAAAATTAAACAGTGGGGCTATATTCGTTTGTAGGTTTAATAAAAGTAATTTAATATTTGATAAATTTATAGCTATATTTAATGACAAAATAGTAAATCCTCTATTTGTTATTGAATATAATATTATGAAAGAATATAGAAAATATGAAGATGATAATCTTATAATATATTATAAAAATTATAATTTAACAAAATCTTTAATCTTTAGTATAACTAGTATTATTTTTGATTTAAAAGAATTTTTTTTAAAAACTTCTATGGATAAAATAATATTAGTTTTTGTAGATAAGGAATTGTCTAAAGTTATATATTCTATAACCAAAGCTTCAAATTTTTTTGATAGTAAAACAAAAATAATAGTATTTTGTAATGGAATACCTGATAAAAATACAATAAAACACGAAATGGTTCATTTTTTTATGTCATATTATACAGATAAATGGCCTTGCGTTTTTTGGAGAGAAGGAATAGCAGAATCTTTTTATGATGAAGAATTTTATTATAAAAATTTGGTAAATATTAATAATATAGATCGTTCAAAACTCAATACGCCTAACGTTGTTAATGTTAAAAGAGAATATAGAATATTATTAGGTGCGATAATCAGATATCTTTTTAATGAGTATGGTAAAGAAAAAGTTATTGAAGCATATATAAAATCTTCTAATTTTGATTATGAAGAAATATTAAAAGATTTTTTTGACACAAGCATTGATAATATTATAAAAATAATATCTGAAAAATACAATTTATATTTAGGAGATAATAATGAATTATGAAAGTATTATTGGGAAAAAGAATACTAAAGTTTTATTAATTGGGGATGTGATTTTAGACTTATATACTGAAAAATTCAAAAAAAAGTATGGTAGAATAGTCATTTCTTTGGGAGGAGCCTCAAATGTTGCATATAATTTAAAAAAAATGGGGATAGATGTTGATTTTATTAGTTTTATAGGAAAAGATTTAGCAGGGAAATTATTTTTGAAGTTAAGTGATAAATTTGGAGTAAATACAAAATTTATAAAAAAATCAAGCATTTATAAGACTACTTATAAAAAAAGAAATTATATTTTTGGTTTTCAAAATAAGATATATTTTAGAGATAATACTATTAATTTGAGAGCTAAAGATGAAAAATATATACAACAATTTATAAATCAAAATATTAAAAAATATGATTATATTATTTTAAGTGATTATAATAAAGGAATTTTATCTGAAAAATTAATTAATAATATTATAGATGTATGTAGAAAATCTAAAATTAAGGTATTTATTGACAGCAAAAGGAAATTAGAATTATTTAAGAATTCATACTTGTTAAAGTATAGTATTGAGGATTTAAGTAATTTATTTTCTACAAATGATAAAAGCAAAATATTGAATAATTTAATTTTTTTTAAAAAAAAATATAAAATTGATAATATAGTTGTAACTTTATCGGAAAAAGGTTGCTATCATATTAACATAAATAATGAATATAAAGAATACATTAATAATAATTATGTTGAGGGACATGGAATTGGTGCAGGGGATGTTTTTTTTAGTGTATTATTTAGATTATATATTGAGGACTTTAAATTTAAAGAAATATTTTTTTACTCAAATTTATTAGCAGGAGCATCAATAACATCAAGATACACTTGTTGTTTAAATTTTTATGATATTTTAGTTAATAATAAATTAAAGGGATACTTTGATAATAAAGTAATATCATTAAGGACTTTTAATAATTTAATAAGTGATAAATTTTTTTATAAAAAAAAAATAGGTTTTACTAACGGTTGTTTTGATTTAATTCATGCAGGTCATATTAGCTCATTGGTAGAATCTAGTAAAAAAGTTGATATTTTAGTACTAGGGTTAAATTCTGATAATTCTATTAAGGTTTTAAAAGGGAAAAACAGACCAATAATAAATTTTGAAGATAGAGCTTATATTTTATCAAATATTTCTGTTATTGATTTTATTATTAAATTTGATGAAAGAAGTCCTCAAAAAATAATAAAAAAAATAAATCCAGATTTATTATTTAAAGGCTCAGATTATAGAAATTACTATAAATTAAATAAAAATAAAAATGAAAATAAAATGATTTTTACGAAGTTTATTTCTGGTCATTCTACTACATCTATAATATCAAGGATAATAGAATTATATAATAATTAATATAATTGGGAATTATATTGATACAAATATATTATATTTTTAATAATTAAATAATTAAATAATTAAATAATACAAGGATTATATAGAACAAAAAAATCAAATTTAGATTATATATTTTAATGTATATAAGTTTTGGTAAAATATAATTGAATGTGTGTTATTATATATGTATAAAGTATACAAAAAAATTATTTGATTAATTTATAGAAAAATTTTCGAGAATATTATTTAGAAAATGATTAATAATTAATTTATAGAAAAATAACAGTTATTTTTAGCTTAGTTAATCTAAGATTTAATAATTTGTGATAATTTTCATATAAAATTTTAACTATTAAAGTGTAGGATTAGATTTTACTTTTCTTATATTTGGTAAATTATATCCTAGTTTGATCATTCGAGATTTAATAGACTGAGATATGGATTCAAGTAAAACATATTTGATTAATTTTTGAAATTAATATTTTTATATGTGATGAATTGTAATATTTATTGCGACATAACTTTTATAGTTCGTATAAAAATGATTCTTCACTTGTTGAATAATTTAAACATTTTCTAGGTCTTGAATTGATTAGATTTAAGACCTTTTTTAATTCGTTTTTTGATATCTTTTCTAAATCCGTTTTTTTAGGATACAATTCTCTTAGTAATCCATTACTATTTTCATCTGTCCCTCTTTGCCAAGTACTATAAGTATCTGCAAAGTAAAATGGAATACCCATAGTTTCAACTTCTTTCCAACAAGTAAATTCTTTTCCCCGGTCTGATGTGAAACTTTTTAGTGCTTCTTTGTTATAATAACATAATAGTGTTTTAATCGCATTTAACGTTAATAATTTACTTCTATTAGGCATTTTTATTGCTACGTAAAACCTTGTTTTTCTTTCAGCAAATGTTGCCAAACAACCCTTACTTTTACCTCTAGACGATACTACCGTATCAAGTTCACAATGACCAAATTCTTTTCTCATTTTTATGTATTTTTGACGTTTATCTATAGAATGACCAATATTAAATTTTCCTCTAGTTTCTTGTTATTTTCTACTTTCCTCTTTTCTTCTTAAATGATTTAACGCAATGTCAATAACACCAGAATAAATCCAGTTATAAATTGTCTTAAAGGCTAACTTACCTTTTAATTCTCTACCTATAATTTGTTCGAGAGACCAAGTTTTTTTAATCGACTTTGAATTAAAGATATTAAGTTTTGTACATTTGTAAATGATGTGAGACCAAAAATTATAAAAAAATATAACCTTTATG